>ENA-UPTA01001487-UPTA01001487.1-activated-sludge-metagenome-genome-assembly--contig:-NODE-1487-length-26011-cov-12.285175_pt1 | contig 26011 bp, 24 predicted proteins | sample MGYA00238184_ERZ773361 | MGnify/ENA primary metagenome ERZ773361 (study PRJEB29100, sample SAMN05720205) | activated sludge metagenome | isolation source: anaerobic digester from wastewater... | reverse complement strand
TTACCCAGTCGTGCCCGCGGGGCTCGACTTCAACCGTATCGTCGCTAGCACCGCAAGTACGGCAGCGCCAGACTCCGTTATCCGTGCATCTTGCAGTGCTATAATCCGCATACCAGGAGTGGCCCGTGGGAGGCAATTCGTATTCTTCGGTCCTTTCGCCGCAGCCGTGGGCGCATTGTTTATAGGCTCGGCCGGGGTTTGTACAATCCGGATGCTCTAATATAATCTCCCCTAAAGCGTGTCCTGTTGCGGGAAGCGTAATGCCGTCATAGAGTATTTGTCCACAGTGATATTTACATATCAATCTATCTTTATAACCATCTTCCGTGCAGGTGGGGTATTTAGTCTCGTAGCTAAGTGAAGTGTGCACGGAGGGGCTGGTGTTAATATCATCAGCATAAAAATGCTCGTCGCAGTCTGAACAGATCCATACGTGTTTATAATCCTGTCCGACTAGTTCACGACCGGCATAACTCCACCTGTGTATGCCATGCGGTCCTTCGATATAATTATCCACAGTTGATACTTCCATGCATCCTTCACGGCTGCATTCATTGCGGTATCCTGCGGCGCGCTTGCAAGTTGCCCCCCATTCAGTGTGTAATCTGGAAAAATCGTGTCCCAGAGCGGGGACAACTTCGGGCTCAGTTAGGATTTGATCGCACCTGCTGCACCTTGTTCCTCCGGTGCTACCTTCATATAAGCAGGACGCAGGTTCTTCTGCGCAAGGAACCGGAACATGACCGAGGGGCGGTAGAGTGTAGCGCTCCGTTTGGCCGCAGCCGGGGTTGTCGCACATCCATTCCAATTCCCCTTCTTCGGTGCAGGTGGCATGTATCCATTCCCATTTATGCGTAGTATAACTATGCCCCGTCGGGGGGATGATGCTGTCGTAGGACAGGATCTTACCGCAATCATAGCACCTTACGGCATTGGTATAGCCCGGCTCAGTACATCCGGCGGGGATGTCGTAGGCTTGCTCCATAGGGTTATGAGTAGTACATTCAGGGGGGCTTTGCTGCGACTCCGCGTGCACTTCGCCCATCATGCCCGGCAGGGGCAGCAGCATCGCCAGCGCAAGTATCAGCGCAAGCAATCTTTTCTTTTTCATCTTCTTAACCTCCTTGTCCTATATGCATTCCTCAGGTCGGTATTTACTATAGAAAAACGTCTTGTATCCTGGCTCGATTATATAGGCTCAATTTTTTTTGGCAATGACCTCGTCGCATTCGGTCATTTTCGGTCGCATTCGGTTACAAGAAGCATTAAAAAAGCGGGTACAATTTGCAATTTGTACTCGCTTCAATCAGTTTCCCTCAAAGAATTTTCCTGTGATGCATATAGAGAAAGCAAGGGAGGCTTGTTTACGAGGCTAATTTTCCTTCGCTTCGGCATCCTTTTTATATTCTTCGGCAAGCCGGGTCATTTCCCGAACTTCTCTTTTCCAGGCAAGGTACATAATAAGCCATATCAATGCGTAGGCAAAGATTATTGCGAACGTCATTATCAGTATGGGTATTATGTGGAAAGAAAACCAATGGAGCAGCAATCCTATCGTCATATACGAAAACAATATGAGTGCGCAGTGCGCAACAGAAGCGCGAAGAAGGCTCCATTCCTCTATGTCGAAGAAGCACATTCCGCCGATGGCCAGCACTCCGAGCAGGGCACCGAGCAGGGTCTGAACGACTACGGCGGTGGTGAATCCGAGCCTTTCCGTAAGCTCCGGCATACAGATGAGGGCCTGACCCTGGCCTAAATAGTTTACCAGAATAGTGATTATGTTTACAGCAGTCACACCGACGACTATTCCCGCCAGAGATCTGGTAATCAGGAGTTTTTTCATCGTCTTACCCTCCTTTTGAGCGTTTCGTGAATCTGCTTGGCGTAGCGTCTCGATGTGTAGGATACTATTCCGTTTTCCATCTTTACCTGAATTACTCCTCCGCCTACAAATTCCCAGTTCTTAAGATGCTTAAGGTTGATTATCTCCGACTGGGATATCCTCACGAACCACGCGGGGTCGAGACATTCTTCCACGCGCGTCAGTGCGTCCTTGATTATATAGTCGCCTCTTACGGTTTTGGCCGTTACGTAGCGTCCGTCGCGCATTACCAAAATAATGCCCGAGCTGTTTATATCGTATTTTTCCAAAAATTGCCGGCCGGATATCATCTGCCCGGAATTCTCCGAAAGCACGGCCAACAATCTTTCAACCCTTTCGTCTTTCTCTGCGGCGCGCACGATAATTTCTATGTTCCCGGCGAGCGCATCGTCTTGAACAAAGCGGAATTTTACAGACACAGCCGAACCGTCCTTTCTTCCATGCTTGCTGCCATTATAAAAGGATGTCCGGCAAGATGCAAGATTTTCGTCGTATTCGGCTATTTTTTGCCGTATTCGGTGAGTTCAGGCATAAAAAATACGGCAAGCAACGGTTTATATCGCTTACCGTATCTGTTCTGCGTCTAGTTTACAGGATTTTCACATACGCCTATGAACAAAAGCGTGCCGTCGTATGCGGCAATCCCAAAGATGAACGGACGGTTCAATATCATGTCCGCTTTGTCTCCCGGCATTCCGGCGCCGCAATAGTCGATCTGAGTATAGGAAGATGCCTCAACACCCTTTTCATCGATGGCGATATGCGTTTCCTGGCGAATCTTTGAAATGAACGCCACATTATCGGTAATTCCGGAAAAGTCCGCGTCCTCTTCCTTAAAAGCGGCGTTTACTCCGAGCTGCTGCAAGATATCTATGAGTTCAAGCGAAGTTCCGAAATTAAACTTCGGAATTTGCCATGTGACCTCGCCGTAGCCCTCCTCTCCGCCGTCAAAAGCTTCCTTTAACTTCTCGGGGGTAGACAAAAGTTCCTGCGGGGATCTTCCTTCGTCGGGCAGGATAAATACCATACTTCCCCTGTTTTTGAGGCCCAGGCTCGAACGGGTAAAACCGTTGCCCTTGCTGAAGCCGGTGAAAGAGATGGAATTCATGAAATCGCAGCTTATGGTACTTTCGTCCGACAGATAGAATACATCTTCCTCCGTCTTTGATTTGTCGAATTCGTTTATCCACTGGTCATAAAAGTAGATTGTGTTTATGATGGATAGAATCTGCTCGGGGTCGATCTTTATTTCCGGCTTAAGCGTGCCGTTTGTCTTTTCCGACACCCACTCCGCCATGAGCTGAGCCGTCTTTGCATCGGAGAAATCTTCGCTGAACGAATAGGCATAGAAGTTTTCGGCGGCATTCCTGATAAAATCGTCTTTCCAAACAATTTCATTATCCATCCACAAAGAATTGTTTATCTGTAATTTTCCTATATTGTTATCGATATAGAGACGGCGATAGAGATTTCCGCACTGCTCGGAAAGCGAAGCCTGATCCGGCATTCCCAAAAGAGCGAGGAGTTCATCGGCGGTTTCACCTTTTGCGCCGGACGCGGCCAAAGCCATCGCATAGTATAAAGACAATGGCGAATAGTTTGTGTTATCATTCTGTTCGCTAAGTATTTGCGAGGCGGTTTTATAGGTGAAATCGTTTATAGCCTTTATGAATGCCTCATCGATGGGATTATTCTCCCTTGTTTCCCGCCACGTGTCATAATCGTCAAAGGCATAGGCATTCGGAAACACCACATCCAAAAGCGCCTCGTTAGAATCCGAGAGCGCTCCTCCCTGTTTATTTACAAGCTTCGGCAGTACGGAGCTCAATCCCAGGATTAAAGCGAGGCAGGCGGCAAGAACAATCCATTTTGTTTTAGGATTATAGGATTTCCTAAGTTTCGTATTTTTCGCTTCTTCCACAAGCTCATCCGGCACGTTCGTAACGGCGTCAAATATCTTTTTCTCTTTCATAGATAAACACCCTCCTTTTCGAGCGTCAATTTCAGTTTTTCCCGCAGGCGAAACATACACCCGGCCAGTTTATTCGGCGTGCTTGCACATTCATCCGCAAGCTCCTTAAGACCGTCTCCGAACCAGTAACGACGAAGAAACAGAACCCGGTCGTCCTGCGCAAGGGAGCACAGCCATCTTGTTATGATTTCCGCCAATTCACCTGCTTCGATTTCCTTTTCCACGGAATGTGATGACGGAATACAGTCGGACAGCTCCGTTAAAATTAGATTTTTCCCGCCGCGTTTTTGTGCATTGTTTTCGTGCCAGCGGTTGATGGATATATTGCGCGTTATTCGACCCAGATACGCCGCAAGGCTGCCCGGCTTTTGCGGCGGAATCGTATCCCAGGCCTTAAGATACGTATCGTTTACGCATTCATCGCTGTCTTCCCGGTTCTGAACAACATTAAACGATATGCGCCTGAGCATCTGCCCGTATTTGCCGTCGCTTTCGATTATTGCCGACTGGTCGCGATTAAAGTATAAAGAAATAATCTGAGCATCCTCCATGCCATACTTCCTTTTCCAAAAATAAAGGCCTTCACTTACATAGACAGGGTTTTGCCGATGATATTCGATAATTAATATATTTTATCAGGAAATTTATAATCAAAGTACAGAAAACATTGCTTTTAAGAATATAACAAAAATCCGAACCCTCGCCAACAGCTTTGGGCTGCCGCGACCGGTTCGGATTATATGGTTCTGGTGCGCCAGAGAGGATTCGAACCTCCAACCTACTGATTCGTAGTCAGGTACTCTATCCATTGAGCTACTGACGCATTTTCCCGGACACCAAAAGATTTTAACACAGTGGCTCGGAAAAGTAAAGTTATTTCAACAGATATTCCGCGCTGTCTTTGGCGTCTTTCATAACTGCCTCTATGTCCAGAGTGGTATAGCGCCCGTCTTCATAAAGGATTTTACCGTCGACCATGGTCATTACGACATCGCTCGCCTGGGCCGAATAGCATATGAGGGCCGGAACATCGAAGCGCGGGAACATATGCGGCGGACGCAGATCGAGAGCTATGATATCGGCCTTTTTGCCGGCCTTTAAGACGCCTGTGTCGAAGCGGCCCTGCGCCCTTGCCCCGTTTATGGTAGCCATGTCTATGAGCTGAGAAGTGCCGAGAAGCGAGGGGTTCTTGGAAAAACCCTTGTGAGTGAGCGCCGCGAGGTGAAGTTCCTCGAACATGTTGAGGTTGTTGTTGCTCGCGGCTCCGTCGGTTCCCAAAGCTACGTTAATGCCGCGGGATACGGCCTCGCCTACAGGCGCGAAACCGCTGCCAAGCTTCATGTTGCTGGAAGGATTATGGATTATGCTTACCCCGTGCCTCTTCATTATGCGCATATCGTCTTCGCTAATGTACACACAGTGAGCGCAGTAGGACGGAAAAGTCTCCAAGTATCCCAAGGCTTCGAAATATGCCATTGGAGTGAGTCCGTGTCTTTCCATGCACTCGCGGTGCTCGGCTTCCGTTTCGGACAGATGGACGGTGAAGCAGGCTTCGTGAGAGCGGCAAAGGTCGAGATAGTGCTTCATTACCGATTCCGAGTTAAGATATTCGGAGTGAAGTGCGGCATCAACTCTTATGCGACCGTTTGCCTTGCCGTGCCAATCTTCGTACAGCCTCACGGCTCTGCCTATCTTTTCCTCGCCTTCTTCGCCGAGCTCGGACGGGCAGGTTACGGCGTCATTCGCGTTTAGCTTTATCCCGACCTTCTCCGCAAGTTCGCAAATAAGAGGCGGATGGAAGTACATATCGCTTACGGAAGTGACCCCCGAAGCAAGCAGCTCGGCAAAGGCAAGAGCCGCCCCCGCGACCACGTCTTCGGGCCTGAGCTTCGCTTCTATGGGGAATATCGAGTCGAACAGCCACTCGTGAAGAGGCTTATCGCTGCCTACGCCGCGCAGAAGCACCATGGACGAGTGGCAGTGGGCGTTTACAAGGCCCGGCATAAGAAGGCGATGCTTCATATCCTTTACGACATCGAAATCCCCCGCCGGTCTGTCCGTTCCTATGTATTCTATAAATTCCCCGGAAACCGCGAGGAAGGCGTTTTCAAGAACGTTGTAGGAAGTGTCGCCTCTTAGAAGAATCGAGGCTTTTTCAAATAAAATTCTCATTTGGGAAGACTCCTTATTATGTCAATAAAATACTCCTGAAACAGCGGCCCCACCCTTTCGGCCGTGGCGTTTACGTCATCGCCGCTTAAGGGTATGTCCAGCACCCCTGCAGCCATATTGGTCATAAGAGAAAGGCCCAGCACGGGAAGGCCGCAGTGAGCTGCGGTGAGCGCCTCGGTGACGGTGGACATGCCCGCCGCATCGCCTCCGAGCAGCCTTGCGGCCCTTATTTCGGCAGGGCTTTCGAACTGGGGGCCCCCGAAGAAGAAGTAGACACCCTCGCGTACCGTCAGCTTGGCATTCTTAGCACACTCCCTTGCCACCGCACGCAGATGCTCGGGATATGTATTGGAATTATCGAAGAAGCGCGGCCCGAATTCCTCCACGTTTTTGCCGCGCAGAGGACTGGCTCCGGAAAATTTTATGTGGTCGGATATTATCATGACATCGCCGACATTATAAGATTTGTTTATGGCTCCCGCGGCGTTGGTCACTATTAACAACTTGATGCCGAGAAGTTTAAGCACCCTTACGGGTATTACGAGCTGCTCGTAATCGTAGCCTTCGTAGTAGTGGAAGCGCCCGGACATGCAGACGACATCGCGGCCTTCTAAACTCCCGAATATCAGTTTTCCGTCGTGGCCGGGAGCCGTGGAAAGAAGAAAATTGGGAATTTCGTTGTAGGCTATATCAACGGGCTGTTCTATAAGCCCGGCCACCCCGCCGAGGCCCGAGCCTAATATCATGCCTATTTCCGGCTCAAAATCACCAATGCGGCTCTTGATGTAATCCGAACTCGTCTTAAAGTATTCAAAGGTAAAATCCATGCTATCCTCCTCTACAGCTGCCAATCTATGGGCGTTTTTCCATTGGCGGCGAGAAAGTCGTTGGCTTTGGAAAAATGGCGGCAGCCGAAGAATCCGTTGTACGCCGACAGCGGACTCGGATGAGCGGCTTCCAAAATCAGATGGCGGCTTCCGTCTATAAGGGTCTTTTTGTTCCTTGCGTAGCGGCCCCAGAGCATAAAGACCAGGGGGTCTTCTCTGTCGCTCAGAAGCTCAATGGCTCTGTCCGTAAAGTTCTCCCAGCCCTTGCCGGCATGGGAAGTCGCCTGATGCGCCCTTACGGTGAGAACGGCGTTGAGCAGCAGCACGCCCTGCCCGGCCCAGGGAAGAAGATAGCCCGTATTCGGAATGCTTATCCCCACATCCTGCGCCTGTTCCTTATATATGTTGACAAGCGAAGGCGGGATCGGCGTGCCGGGCTTTACGGAGAAGCACATTCCGTGAGCCTGGCCGGGTTCGTGGTAAGGATCCTGTCCTAAAATAACCACCGAGGCGGCGCTGTAAGGGGTCTCCTTAAACGCGCTGAAAATCTCGTACTTGTCGGGATAAATCGTGCGCGTACGGTATTCCGAGCTTATAAAATCCTTGAGCTTCAGATAATATTCTTTTTTGAATTCGTCGGCTAAAACTCCGTCCCAGTCGTTGCCGAAACTGAACTGTTTATTTTGCTTCATCTGCCATGTCGAGGCAAAAATCCCGTATGTCTTCGTAGACCGCCTCTTTCCCTATCTCGTTATGTATTTCGTGCCGCATGCCCTCGTATAATATGCAGGAAACGTCTTCGCAGCCGGCGGCTTCCATCATCTCCACCACTTCGGCGACACCTTTTCCGAAGTTTCCGACCGGGTCTTCTCCGCCCGCTATCAGAAGATAGCAAAGCTCCTTGGGAAGAGCGTTGAAACAGGCCTTGCCCGATACGTAGCCTAGCAGAGTAAAGAGATCCTGATGACCGGCGAGCGAGAAGATAAAACCGCACAAGGGATCCTTAATATAAGCGTCGACCACCTCTTCGTCGCGGCTGAGCCAGTCGTAAGTCGTTCTGGCGTTTTTGACGCCGCGGGCGTAAGGACCGAAAACAATTCCGTTAACGGTCTTGCTGATATGACGGCTTCCCTTAAGGCTGCGGAGAATCTTGCAGAGCGCAACGCCTGCGCCGGCAGCCGGATTAGGCCCGGCGGTTCCGCAGATTATCGCTCCGCTCAGGCGTCCTGCCTCCCTTTCCTCCTTGCCGTACATCGAAAGCCACGCCCTGCACAGAAAAGAACCCATGCTGTGCCCCATCATTATCCCGGGAACGCCCGGATAGCGCTCGGAAAGTATGGAGTGGAGCCTATGCACGTCCTTGATCATGTAGAGCCAGCCGTCCTTTTCTCCGAAATATCCTCTGTCATTGAAATCGCAGCTTTGGCCATGACCAATATGGTCTTCGCCCGCAAGCACAATTCCGTTCTGATTCAGATACCCGGCAAGCGGAGCGTAGCGGTCCACATATTCGGCCATTCCGTGTATCACCTGAACAACGGCGACGGGCGCCGTGTCTTCAGGTTCCCATATTCGATAATTGATATTGCTCCGCCCGTCGGAACCGGGAAAGGTGTTGCTTATCATCTCTCTGTCCTCCGTCAAGAATTTCAGCTTAAAATATCTTTAAGGTACTCTCCTGTATAAGAAGCTTTTATGCGGGACACTTCCTCCGGCGTCCCCTCGGCTATCACCAGACCTCCGCGCTCTCCCCCGTCGGGGCCGAGGTCTATGATGTAGTCGGCCGTCTTTATCACCTCAAGGTTATGCTCAATAACTATGACGGTATTGCCCGCTTCGACCAGCCTGCTGTATATACCTTTGAGCGAGATAAGACCTGTTGGAGTTTTAGCGTAGAATATGACGATTCAGAAGCGGTCAGCAGGGTTTGTGTCACTTGCGCAGAGCCTGAAAACACAGTCTATGCCACTGTACCCAGAAGCAAATGGTGGGTGCAGCCCTCTCACCGAACAGTTTATGTCACTGCAGCAGATGGTGCGACTCTTTCCGAGATTACGGCTATGGCCGAGGAACTGGCAGAGATTGTTGCCATTTCCGGCAGACAGGAAAGCTTTGTGGGCATCTTCACACCCCAGCTTACCATCGGCGATGAAGTACAGCTTGTGATCGGCATAAAATACGAGACCATCGGCACGGTTGTGGATGTTTCGCACAGCTTTGGCAGAGGCGGTTTTTATACTGCGTTTACCGTAGACAGCGGCGGACGCAAAGGCAAGGCACGTCTTTCAGACTTAATCGGAAAAGTCTCCGAGAAAAGCAATCTGAGCGGCGTGACAATTTATTAAGGGAGGAATTTTGAAATGAAAGAAATTTGGAACTGGATTCAAGTTGCCATTGCCGCTGTGGGCGGTTGGCTGGGTTATTTCCTTGGAGGTTTGGACGGCTTTTTATATGCCCTTCTCGCCTTTGTCACCATCGACTACATTACAGGTCTGATGTGTGCGGTGCTGGATAAGAAAATATCCAGTGAGGTTGGCTTTCGAGGGATATTCAAAAAGGTGCTGATCTTTGCACTTGTAGCAGTCGGTCATATTATCGACCAAAATGTAATCGGAGATGGCTCTGTGATACGCACAGCAGTCATCTTTTTCTATCTCTCCAACGAAGGCATCTCAATCCTTGAGAACACCGTTCATATCGGTCTGCCTGTACCGCAGAAACTGAAAGATGTGTTGGAACAGCTTCATAACAGAAGCGACAAGGAGGACAACAAATGAACCTTAGAAAATTAATATTAACAAACAATGCCTGTTATAAGGCAGGCAGAACAATAACTCCGAAGGGCATCATGGTGCATTCCACAGGGGCCAATAATCCGAATCTTAAACGATATGTGGGTCCAGATGATGGCTTGCTGGGCAAAAATCAGTACAACAACCATTGGAATCAAGACAAGCCCGGCGGTCGGCAGGTCTGTGTTCATGCTTTTATTGGAAAATTGGCGGATGAAACAATCGCAACGTACCAGACCTTGCCTTGGAATCATCGTGGATGGCATGGCGGCTCTGGTTCAAAAGGCTCGGTTAACGATACCCATGTCAGTTTTGAAATCTGTGAAGATGGATTGACGGATAAGACCTACTTCAATGCTGTTTACAAAGAAGCTATCGAACTGTGTGCTTACCTCTGCAAGGAGTACAAACTCGATCCAATGGCAGACGGTGTTATCATCGGGCATTATGAAGGGAATAGGCGAGGTGTGGCCAGCAATCACGCCGACCCCGGACACTGGTTTCCAAGGCACGGGAAGTCGATGGATACCTTCCGTGCCGAGGTTAAACGCCAGTTAGCTGAGAGTGAAACTCCAAAACCTGTCATACCTACTCCTGACAAACCGAGGAAACTCTACCGTGTTCAGGTTGGAGCCTATGCTGTCAAAGCCAATGCTGATGCCATGCTCAAAAAAGTTAAGGCGGCTGGATTTACCGATGCCTTTATCAAATATAGTGAATAAGCTTAACAGAAATAATCATGCCCATCGAGCCGGACTCTCTGCTCGATGGGCTACTTTTTATTTAGGGGGTTAATTTTTTCGGCTTTAAGTAGAAGGAAACTTAAAACAGCCATATTCTTTATGAATCGGTTTCCTTCAGATTGGAGGAGCCGAAATGACAAACACACAAAAAGAGCAGATAAAGAAACTGCGTCTTGCCGGATACGGCTATAAGAAAATCGCTCAGGCACTTAGCCTTTCCGTGGATACAATTAAATCCTATTGCAGGAAGAACAACCTTGCCGGTGTGATGGCGGGCATCCCTTCCTCCTCTGCAGATGGAAAAACCTACTGTAAGCAATGCGGCAAAGAATTGCTACAAAAACCGAATCAAAAGACTTTATTATTTTGTAATAGCAAATGCAGACAGACCTGGTGGAATGCTCATCCGGAGATGGTAAACAAAAAGGCTATATATTCCTACCACTGTCCTCAATGCTATAAGCCATTTACAGCCTATGGTAATTCCCACAGAAAGTATTGTTCTCACTCCTGCTACATTGCTGCTCGCTTTGGAGGTGAGGGCAATGAGTGAGGAAATGTTTAATGCTGAAAAGCTATATCAGGCAACAATGGCTATCGCAAAATCCATGTTTGAAAAAGGCATCATCACCGCCGAAGAATACACCATAATTGATACAACCATGCTGGAAAAATATCGCCCTGTTTTCGGCAGATTATTATCGCAAACTTCCTTGACTTTATAGGCTTTTAGAGTGATGTATTGTATCAGAAAGGAAGTGATTATTTGCGAAAGGTCAGTAAAATAGAAGCGGCGCTGCCACAAATACCTGAGCGAAAAAATGTCGCTGCTTATGCAAGAGTTTCTGAAGAAAAAGGCCGCACCCTTCATTCACTGTCAGCACAGATTAGCTATTACAGCTCTTATATTCAAAAACACAGGGAATGGCAATACGCAGGCGTTTATGCAGACGAGGGCATTTCAGGCACGACCGACAATCGTGCTGAGTTCAAAAGAATGCTTGAGGATTGTGAACAAGGAAAAATTGATATCATCCTTACAAAATCCATCTCACGCTTTGCCCGTAATACTGTGGATTTACTTGAAACAGTCAGGCGTCTAAAGGAGCTTGGAATTGAAGTACGGTTTGAAAAAGAAGGCATCAATTCCTTGAGTGAGGACGGCGAACTCATGCTCACACTGCTTGCCTCCTTTGCCCAGGAAGAAAGCCGCTCCACCAGCGAAAATATAAAATGGGCTATACGGAAAAAGTTCCAGCAAGGAAAACCGAACTCATTTAATGTTTATGGCTACCGATGGGATGGTGAGAAGTTCATTGTTGAGCCTGAAGAAGCTAAAATTGTAAGGTTGATATTCGACAATTTTCTCAAAGGATTATCCGCCGAACAGACGGAAGTCCAACTTGAGGAAATGGGCATCAAATCATATACAGGCGGTCATTTTTCCAACACCTCAATTAGAGCCATCCTCCGCAATGAAAAGTACACAGGTAATATGCTCCTGCAGAAGGTCTTCATCCCAGACCATATTACACATAAGTCTAAAAATAACGAAGGCGAACTACCACAATATTGGGTAGAAGATTCTCATGAAGCGATTATATCCTTAGAAACCTATGAAAGGGTTCAAGCTGAAATTGCAAGACGCAGAGAACTTGGGGCCTTTGCCAATCCTGCAATTACTACAGGATGCTTTACCAGTAAAATAAAGTGTGGATTGTGTGATAGAAGCTTTCAACGCTCTTCACGAAGCCGAAAGCGTGATAGTTCTTATAAGATGTGGATTTGTGCCACTCGAAGAAAGGGTCAAGAATGTAAGAATAAGGACATACCTGAAACAACGCTTAAGAAAGTATGTGCTGAGGTGCTTTGTATTGAAGAGTTTGATGAAACTGTCTTTACAGAGCAAATTGAAAAGATTGTGGTTCCTGCTCCAAACCAACTTATTTTTTACTTCCATAATGGCAGAGTTCTTCCCAAGCAATGGGAATCCACAGCCAGAAAGGATTGGTGGACTCCAGAAGCTCGTGCAGCAAAGTCTGCTTACAGTAAAAAGAATCCTCGCAGTTCAGGAACAATCACCTGCTTTACCTGCAAAATAGGCTGCAGTAAATGTGGTCAAAACTTACGCAGAAATACAAGCACTCGTGTAAGCGGTGAAAAAGCCCGTCACTGGCGCTGTCCACCAGGTAATAGTTGCGGACACAGCGGTTTAGAAGAGAACCTTCTAAAAAGCATCTCTGCAGAAGTTCTCGGCACTGATGAATTTGATGAAGCTGCATTCACAGATAGAGTTGACCGCATTACCGTGGTTTCTAACGAGGAGCTGATTTTCCACCTCAAGGACGGAAGCGAGGTTGCACGACAGTGGCAGTTTAAACGCAGGCAACCGGCATGGTCAGAAGAGCGAAAACAGCATCAAAGCAAGAAAATGAAACAGGTCTGGAGGGATAAGCATGAGCAGAGAGAAAACAGCTAAAAAAATAACGACCATTCCTGCTACGATTAGCCGTTTTACTGCTGCTCCAATAGGCGAGCAAAGAAAACGCCGTACTGCTGGATATGCTCGTGTTTCCACCGATAGCGATGAACAGGTCACCAGCTACGAAGCACAGGTCGATTATTATACCAACTATATCAAGAGCCGGGATGACTGGGAGTTCGTTGATGTCTACACCGATGAAGGCATCAGTGCTACCAACACAAAAAAGCGTGAGGGCTTTAAGCAAATGATTGAGGATGCCCTTGCCGGAAAGATTGACCTTATAGTCACCAAATCGGTCAGCCGGTTTGCCCGTAATACGGTAGACAGCCTTACAACAGTCCGCCAGCTCAAGGAAAAAGGAATTGAGATTTACTTTGAGAAGGAAAACATATGGACTCTGGACTCTAAGGGCGAGTTGCTAATCACCATCATGTCTTCTCTTGCTCAAGAGGAAAGCCGTAGCATTTCAGAGAACGTCACATGGGGTCAGAGAAAGAGATTTGCAGATGGCAAAGTAACTGTACCTTTTAGAAGGTTTTTAGGCTATGACATGGGCGAAGATGGAAACCTTGTACTAAATGAAAAAGAAGCTGTTGTTATTAAAAAAATATATGGAATGTTCCTGCAAGGCATGACTCCTTATAAAATAGCAAAAGAATTAACTAAGGATGGCATCCTAACCCCAGCTAAAAAACAAAAATGGAGTGCTGGTACAGTTAAAAGTATCTTATCTAACGAAAAATACAAGGGGGATGCTCTTTTACAGAAAAGCTATACAACAGATTTTCTCACCAAGAAAAAGAAAATCAACGAAGGCGAAATTCCCCAATACTATGTTAAAAACAACCACGAGGCAATTATCGACCCTGCTGTATTCGATATGGTTCAGATTGAACTGGAGAACCGCACCCCTGGTCCTAACCGCCGAAGTGGGGTCAGCATATTTTCAAGCAGAATAAAATGCAGCGAGTGCGGTTCTTGGTATGGCTCAAAGGTGTGGCACTCCACCAGTAAATACCGCCGCACCATTTACCAGTGCAACCACAAATACGATAACGACAACCGTTGCCAGACACCACACTTTGACGAAGAAACAATCAAAGCATTCTTCATATCGGCAGTTAATAAGCTACTCTCCGACAGGGATGAAGTCCTCGAAAACTTTGAACTTATAAAATCTGCGGTTTTTGACACTGCCGACCTGGAAAAGGAGCAGGCTGAACTGGAAAACGAACTCGAAGTTGTGGCTGGAATGATACAACAAGCTATCAGTGAAAACGCACACTCCGCCCTTGACCAAGAGGAATACCAGGAGCGTTACAACGGACTGGTTGACCGCTTTGACCTTGCCAAGGCTCGCCATACAGCGGTTACTGACGAAATCACCGACAAGCAGACAAGGCTCAGTACAATTAATGCTTTCCTCTGCACCCTCCAAAATCAAGAGGACCTACTTACCGAATTTGACGAAAAGCTGTGGTGCAGCCTTATGGACTACGCTACTGTTTATGATAAAGACGATGTACGGTTCATTTTTAAGGATGGAACGGAAATTATGGCATAAGGGCTACAAAAATAGAAACTCCCCATCGCTGATGTGAATTCAGTGTTGAGGAGTTTTTGTTAGTCATATTTATTGAAGTATGTCTTGCCAAGCTGCCATATGTACTTATCAAGTTCCTTAAGATTGTATTTGTCCAGTTGATAGAAGCTTCTAAATTCCTCCAATATTGATTTGAAGCGAGGGTAATTCTTTAGATCATCATTTCTAAATGCAGCAAAAGCATCCTGTTTTCGGTAGTACCGCAGAACCTCGTCCACATAACTATCATAAATAGGGTAATCCAGCGGTCTGTGGTGGCTACAATACTTCGTTGCGAATGAATAGAAATTTAATATTTTACCGCTTATTTCAACTCCCTTAATATCGTCTACCAAGGTAACATCCCCATGTCTTAGACGATCATCAATTTGTAATGATCGAATATGCTTTGCAACGGGAAAAACCTTAAAAATGTTGGTGCTGTAAAAATCATTAAGCACAGATACCTTGAGCAGGATATCAGAAATATTTTTATTCTCTGGACTGAGTTCAAAGAATAATCGGTTAAGAGCGTCTTCCTGTAGGCGGTAATCTTCAAGGTCATCCCACTGTGCAAGATAAAATTCAACCTGCTCAACCGATGGAGTTGGAAGTGTTTGTTTCGTTTTAGTCAAGGTGTTCTCTCTATTATTAGCAATGGCAGGAACTACTTCCGGTATCTCAATAACAGACTCACTTTGAAGAAATCGCCTAAACCTTCGCAAATGTGCCATATAGCCGTTCATATTTGCTTCTGCATTTCCGCTGGACTGCTGACGCAAAAGTTCAAGTAACTTTTCTTTACCAAGGGTTTCAAAATTATCAGAAAAGATAATCTCCCAAAATGAATCAGCGTCCTGCTTCCGCCAAATATAGAAGGCATCAGTTGAAGAAGTCATGATTGTGCTTTTTGACAGATTCTGTCCGTTCAAGTATTTCTTATAGGCCGCTCGGACATCATCAAGAGTACGTTTCTTAATATCTTCAATCAATGTTTTCACCTCCAGTCAGGAACAGGCTCATTCTCCGTCATTTTCTTCGAGCTCAATCTTCATGAAGGTTTCCCAATTGTCGGCAAATTCCTTATGGAACTCTCTCGGGTTCATTGTTTTTTTATTATTAGGCTTTATCTGCAGATAAATTGTGTATGCCGCTGCTTGGATGCTGGCACGTTCGTTATCTACTATTTGGGATACTATTTCTCTGTCGGGCGCTGAAAGATGCATTGTAATTCCTCCTCTTTAATATTTTTTCTTATTTATAAAAATAACCGGCAATCTCCCGGTTAAAAGCTAAACCCCCTTTTTTGAACCTTAACCCCCTTAGGATACTTTCAAAATAGGGTAATTAAATTGTATCAATCTCTGTAGGATTATATCTATAACTTTATCCTTGAAGGGGATAATCTGCAGAGCTTGTATCTGCTCGAAAAGACGCATAAAGGGCTGATTGACGTTATTTATATCGATCCACCATACAACAGAGGGAAGGACGATTTTGTTTATGATGACGATTTTATCGATCGTAATGATACCTTCCGGCATAGCAAGTGGATTTCCTTTATGACTACAAGGCTGAAGATTGCTCGTGAACTATTATCTGAAAAAGGACTATTATTCGTATCCATAGATGATAACGAGTTGTCTTCTCTAAAAATGGTTCTTGATGAAATATTTGATGAAAGCTGCTTTATAAATCTGTTTATATGGCAGAGAAACTCAAGTGCCAAGACAGAAAAAGGCAAGTTTACTGTCAATACCGAGTATGTGCTTCTTTATGCAAAATCATCCAGATATACCTTAAATGATGCATATAAACCTCTATCTGACGCTTCGATGAAGCTGTTCAAGTTTGACGATGGAGATGGTAGAGGAAAATACCAAACGGTCAGTCTTCAAAAGCCAAGAGACCCCGGCCCGGAGACTACATATGATTATGTAGATAATAATGGTAAAGTTTGGCCTTGCCCTCCTAAAGGCTGGAGAATGAAAAAAGAAAAAATCAAGGCTTTAGAAAATGACGGAAGGCTGGTGCTGACGGGTAATTCTCTTAGAGTTAAGGATTATTGGAACGAGCGAGAAAACGAAGGAAAACGAATTGATACCCTTTGGAATGATTTAGCGCAAAATACAGCCGGAAGTGGAGAACTTGAAGCTGTTATGGGATTTCCCAATGCTTTTGACAACCCCAAGCCGACAGATTTAGTAAAAAGGTGTTTGCGAATAGCTCAGAATGGCGGATATGTTTTAGATTTTTTTGCCGGATCGGGAACGACTGCACAGGCGGTGCTGGAATTAAATCAAGAGGATCATGGCAATAGGCGGTTCATCATCTGTACTAACAATGAAGTGTCCGAAAAAAAGCAGATTGCTTATTTTGTGGCAAAAGGCTTTATTGACGAACCTCCGAGAAAAGGCACTAAGAAAGAGCCTGAATGGAAAGAAAAATGGATTGCCTTTAAAACCACAGAAGAATATCGTGCAGCTATATCCTCTGCCGAGTATCAAGCTCTCGGTATATGCCATAGCGTTACATATCCAAGGGTAAGTACAGTAATTACTGGCGTTCGGCAGGATGGGTCAACATATTCCGATGGTTATCAAGCCAATCTGAAATACTTCAAGTGCGATTGGACGCCGCGCAAGCCGGAAGAATATCTGCTCAGTAATGCCCTGTGCCTCCATATCCGCGAGATGATAGAGTTGCAGAACGGCATCGAGATGGATAATGTCCGCAATGTGCTGATTCTGAATAAAGCCGACTACCGCAAATATGTTATGGATGATTCCATATATCCTCAGATTGAGAACATCTGGGTGAACCAGAATATCATTTTCAATTCTGATGAAATGGAACGGCTGAATGCACTCGGCTTCAAATATATACCGAGAGAATTCTTCGGTCAGGAATTAAGGGAGGCGGCGGAATAATGTTTACTGCAAAACTATTCGATTTTCAGACAAAGCACGAGGAGAGCCTGCTGGCGAAATGTGCTGATCATGAGGAACTTGTTCTCTCCGCTCCCACGGGTGCCGGAAAGACAGTTCTTGTATCAAAATTCATAGACGATTATCTTGATGAGAATCCTAACACGGTCTTTTTATGGTTGTGTCCCGGCGCGGGCGGACTTGAAAAGCAGTCGCAGGACAGCTTCAGAGAAGTGACATCCGGCATCCCGGACGGCGATGTGTACGCTTTTATCAATGAGAGCGATCCCCGTGGTAAGGTGTTCTTTATCAACTGGGATAAAATCAATCGCTCTTCAAACGTTGTGCTGCGTGAGGGTGAGCATCGTGATTTGATGGGCAAAGTGCTGTTCTGCCATACGAACGGCATCGACATTTTCATGCTCATCGATGAGGAACATAAATATCAGGCTACCGCAAATGAGTATATCGGCAACATCCAGCCTGTCCATGTTCTCCGCATATCCGCCACTCCTGTCAGCAAGGGCGATCATACCGAAATCATCCCGGACGATGAGGTTATCAGTGCAGGCTTGATTGCCGCTGGAATATCCATAAACGAAGGTGTCTCCGCTGCCATTGAGGAAAACAACAGTCTTGACGATGATCTGCTCCTGCTTGATCTTGCCGACAAAAAGCGAAAAGAGATACAAGCGGAATATGACCGCCGAGGATTAAAAATCAGACCGCTCGTGTTGATACAGTTCCCGAACGGATATGATGAATGGATTGAGCGTGTAAAACGGGCATTGGAGGACTTGGGCTATTCTGCAAACTCTGGTCTTGTTACATCATGGTTCAGCGGCGATCACCCGGATAACCCGGAAGAAATCAAGAAGCTGGATGGTCAGTATGCTTTCCTTCTTTTTAAACAAGCCATAGCCACTGGCTGGGACTGCCCTCGTGCCAAAATACTCGTAAAGCTGCGTGAAGGCGGCACAGAACGTTTCAACATCCAGACCGTTGGGCGTGTACGCCGTATGCCGGAACGTCACCACTATGAAGAACCGCTTATTGACAACTGCTATGTTTATACGCTCGATAGCGAGTATGCCGAGGGGCTTACAAACAGCATCGGTGATTCGTTCTACACCTATCTATACAAGCGTAAATTTGATGCTCCGAACATAGTGCTTCAGAAGGAATCGCTGAACGGCAGCGACCGATATGCAGTCAACCCGGAGGCTGTGGTAAAGGTCATCCGGGAACAGATGCTTTCTGACTGTGACCTCGACCGTAATGGCAAGCTGGATAAGCACGAAATGGAAATCAGCAAGGGGTATGTTTTCGGTACCAAGCTGAAAACGGAGGCTATCGAAGGTGTGGCCAGAACCACACATGATATCCGCTCTCTGAACCGTATTTTCGGCGGCGAGCATCAGATCAGCAATCATGATGACGGTTTTATTATCCGTGATGCAAAACGCCGCATTGCAAGGGCTATTGGCATTGACGAGAATATCTCCAATAATGCTCTCCGCGTACTGTTCGGGCCTCTTGATATGCAGATGTCCTTGTTCTCGGAGGAAGAGATTGCTTTTGAACGGGAGCATAAACTTATTGACGGGCTGAGCCTTCGTGAATACAACGCTTTCCTTGTGAATAACAGGGAACGCCTGATAGAGGTTTTCAGCGGAGTCAGCGCAGACCGTATAGCGGAAATTGAAGAAACAGATATCGTTACTGCTGACTGGTACATTCCGAGAGAACAATACTACAAGCAGCATAAGCGCATTGCAAGCACGAAAATCATGGGCAAGAATCCGTTTGTCGATTATGGCAATAATATCCTCATTCAGCCTAACCGCACATTTACGGAGATTTCTTTTGAGGATTGGTGTGAGCATTACGATTCTGTGGAATGGTGCTATAAGAACGGCGATAAGGGCGATGAGTATTTCAGCATCGTATATCGCATGGCGTTTCGGCGTAGCAACTTCTACCCGGATTACATCATTAAGCTGAAAAACGGCGAAGTATGGATTATAGAGGCAAAAGGCGGTATGACTGCTGACGGAAGTTCTAACAACATTGATAAGTATGCTTCCCGTAAGTTCGATGCCCTGAAAGAATATGCTTCACGCCACCCAGAAATCAAATGGGGCTTCATCAGAGCGGTCGGAACGCAGATTTACCTGTCTAACACGGAATGGTCGGAGGATGTTACAAATCGTAATGTCTGGAAACCGATAGAAGTTTTCATCTAAACATCGAATTATACAAATTAAACCATCGTGCAAAGCCACATTGGGGAATCATATCAAGTTCCTCAATGTGGCTATTTTTTGCCCTTTTGCAGGAAAGGAGGTGATGCGACATGACGAACACAAAATTTCGGAAAGGAGGCTCATGTGTCATGGTTATTGTGAATTTCATGAAAACGGAGGCACCGTAATGGCAAAGAAACTGGATGCTGAACAAATCGAGCGTGCCAGACACAAGAGCGAGAAAAGCAGCCGCAAGGAAGAAGAACGAAAGCTTATACAAGAAACCATTGCGAAAAACCGCAGCGGTGAGCGCAAAGGCAAGGTCATTATGCCGGAGCGCAAGGAGTATGCGTATCAGGAGGCTTCCAAGGTGCGTGTTGCTGCGTACTGCCGTGTAAGCACGGCTGAGGAGGCGCAGCTCGGCAGCTTCGAGATGCAGGTGCAGCACTTCACCTCCGTCATAGAGAACAACCCAAATTACGAGCTGGTAAAAATCTATGCGGATGAAGGTGTGAGCGGCACTTCTGTAACCGGGCGCAAGGGATTCCAAGAGATGATGACCGATGCCGAGAACGGCAAAATCGACCTGATACTCACGAAGAGCATCAGTCGCTTCGGTCGGAATATCGTGGACATTCTGACAGCCCTGCGCAAGCTGAGTAATCTGACGCCGCCTGTGGCTGTCAATTTCGAGTCCGAGGGGATTAACACCAGCGATGGCAAAAACAAGCTGGTCATATCCATCCTCTCCGCTCTGGCGGAGCTTGAGAGTCAGCAAAAAAGCATCGCAATCAAGGAAGGCATACGATACCGTATGCAGGAGGGTCTGTACAAATTCTCGGTGAGGAATACCATCGGCTACTACCGCGATTATTCCGGCAGGATAAAGGTCGAACCGGCGGAGGCTCGTATCGTGGAATACATCTTCGAGAGCTTCTTGGAAGGTGCCTCGCCGCAGGAAATTGCAGATTCTCTCACAGAACAGGGTATCCGTTCTCCCAAGGGTATGGAACGCTGGAGGCAGGCTACCATACGCAGTATTCTCGCAAACGAAAAATACTGTGGTGACGTCCTGTACCAGAAGACCTACTCCAAGGACTATCTGTCGCACAAATCCGTGAAGAACAAGGATGTGCTGCCGCAGTATTTCTGGGAAAACAACCATACGGCCATCATCGACCGGGAAACATGGAAGAAAGCACAGGAATTGCTTGCCTCCGGGCAATTCAGCAGACGCGGCAAGCCACTCGCTGCCATGAAGAAGAAATTCGTGGTTGCAAAAGTGAAATCCGGCGTCCTGCGCGGATTCATGCTGCTGGATATGGACTGGACGAAGGAAGAACGCGATATGGTCATCAAAATAATTGAAAATATTGAGCCTGACATGAATCAGGCAGAAAGGAGCCAAGACTATGGCTATTGATTTTTCCAAAATAAACCTTGAGGTTATCGACATCAGCACGAACGCTGATCCCGACATTTACATCAATCAGAACGGTATCACGTTCAGCAAGCGTGTTCTGGAGGACTTGAATTATCCGCAGAATGTGCAGTACGGCTTCGATCCGGAGCATCATATTTTTGCAATCCGGGTTTGCAAGAGCAACGAGTCCAAGGCGGCACCGTTCTCCAAGCCTCGCGCCGAGCAGACCACAACGCTCAGTTGCAGCAACAAGAATCTGAAAGAGATTGTTGCAAAGCTGATTCCCGACTACAAGGAGAAGAAGCGTTACAAGGTCACGGGCGAACTTGATGCGGAAAGCCGTGTGCTGTACTTCGATATGTCTACGGCGCAGGAGTCGGCGTTCAGAACTAACGAAAAATAATCGCAGCGGCTTCAGCCCGCTATAGGGAGGTGATGCAAAAAACGACCATGCAGGAGCATTTCACTCTTACATGGTCGTTCTTTTCGTTGTCCCGCTTGAAGAAGGTCGGCTTCAATTTGCTTGTTCTGCAAATCCCTAAGTCCAACCCTCTAAATAAGGGGAATTTTTTTGTTTTTCATGTCAAATTTGTTAATTAACTATTGCGTAATGTATGGTAATGTGATATAATGAAAGAAAAAGGAGCACTTCCATGAGGCTTTCAAAATCAGTATCACCCAATGCGACATCGCTTTATGTAATAAAATCAGTAATAATCGACGGCAGGCGCACATCCAGGATCGTGGAAAAGCTTGGCACCATAAAGGAGCTCGAAGAGAAGCTCGGAGACAGAGATCCTGTCGAATGGGCCAACGAATACATAGCCAGGCTTAACGAGGAGGAGAAATCCGGGAGGTCGGAAGTAACGGCAAGGTTCTCCCCTTCAAGGATCATACCCAAAGGGGACGAGGTCATGTATAACGGCGGGTACCTGTTCCTACAGAGCATATATCACGAGCTGGGTCTTGACCGCATATGCTCCCGGATATCCGAAGATAAAAAATTCAGTTACGATCTGGATTCGATACTGTCCAGGCTCATATATACAAGGATACTGTATCCCTCTTCAAAACTGTCATCATATGAATCTTCGAAATCGTTCATTGAGCCTCCGATGTTCGAGCTGCATCAAATATACAGGGCTTTGGAAGTGCTTGCAAAGGAATCAGACATGATAGAGTCCCAGGTATATATGAACAGCCTTGACACCATAAAGAGGAATACAAGGATACTCTACTACGACTGCACGAATTACTTCTTCGAGATAGAGAGCCAGGAAGGGATGAAGCAGTACGGCGTGTCAAAAGAAAACAAGCCAAACCCGATAGTCCAGATGGGCCTGTTCATGGATGGGGACGGCCTTCCCCTTGCATTCACTCTGAACCCCGGGAACAGCAACGAGCAGCTTACCCTAAAGCCGATAGAGAAAAGGATAATATCAGACTTCAGCCTGTCTAAATTCATAATATGCGCCGATGCCGGGCTGTCATCAATAGCAAACAGGAAGTACAACTCTGTGGGAGACCGGGCATATGTAGTAACCCAGTCCATAAAGAAGCTCAAGGAGCATCTCAAAGAGTGGGCTCTGTCTCCTGAAGGATGGGGGCTTCAAAACCGCGGGAACAAGATAAGCCTTGACAGTATAGATGACTCATCGGATAACGAGGCCGTGTATTTCAAGGAGAGATGGATGGTCGAGGACGGACTAGAACAGAGACTGATAGTGACTTACAGCCCCAAGTACAAGGAATACCAGAGGTTTATACGGAACGAGCAGCTTTCAAGAGCGGCAAATCGCATGGAGACGCCTTCAGCGGTAAGAAGAAAGAAGCAGAATGATCCAGGACGGTTCATTGTCTCCACACACTGCACAGAAGACGGAGAAGTCGCCGGCAAGGAGATCCTTTCGCTGGATATGGAGGCATTCGCGGAGGAGCAGAGATATGACGGGTTTTACGGTATATGCACCAATCTCGAGTCAGATCCTGAGGAGATCCTGAAGATAAACAGGAACAGATGGGAGATAGAGGAGTCTTTCAGAATACTCAAGAGTGAGTTCAAGGCAAGGCCCGTCTATCTCAACAGGGATGACAGGATAAAGGCACATTTCCTTACATGCTTCCTTTCGCTGCTGGTATACAGGATGCTGGAGAAGAAGCTGGGCAACAAATTTACATGCAGGGAGATAACAGGACAGCTGAAGAAGATGCAGTTCTGGAAGCTCAAAGGTGAAGGATATGTACCCGCATACACAAGGACTGATCTCACGGACGCATTACATGATGCATTCGGATTCAGGACTGACAGTGAAATAGTAGATCAGAAAAAAATGAAAAATATTTTCAAAACGACGAAGAAAGCAAAAACATTACGCACTTCTGAATAATCCAATGCATTAAAAAGAGTCCATATTTACGGGCTCTTTTTGAGTTTAGCATCATTCAACTGTCAAAGACAGGCGTCTATCATAACTATCCTCTCATTCTATATTCTTTTTTACTCTACTATATTAGCACATTTTTTTCAGTTATTTTGAAAAAATTCTGAAAAAGGATATAATAGGACTTGTTCGCAATAAGGAGGAAAGAATGTTCGACATACCAGGACATCGCTCATTCAGAAAGATAGAAGCTGTAAATAAAGGATGGTCAGATGATAAGAAGTTCTATATAGAAACTGAAGATGACAGAAAACTGCTCCTTCGCTTATCAGATATATCCCAATATGAACGCAAAAAGAGCGACTTTGAGATAATGGAGAAAGCCGCATCATTAAATGTTCCCATGTCTTTACCTGTAGATTTCGGTGTTTGCGATAATGACAGTAAGGTATATCAGCTGCTTACATGGATTGAAGGTAAGGATGCAGAAACTGTTTTATCTGATTTGTCTGATACAGAACAATACAGATTAGGTTTAAAATCTGGTGAAGCCTTACAGCTAATACATTCAATACCGGCACCTTCCCAACAGGAAGACTGGGAAACACGTTTCACACGCAAAATGAACTACAAGATAAAAAAGTATAGAGAATGCGGTATAAGGTTTAAAGGGGATGAACAAGTAATTGAATATATTGAGAAGAATAAATATCTTCTTAACAATCGTCCTCAGTCTTTACAGCATGGCGATTATCACATTGGGAATATGATTGTATCAAAAGACCAAAAAATACATATTATAGACTGGAACCGTATGGATTACGGGGATCCGTGGGAGGAGTTCAACAGGATCGTATGGAGTGCAAAAGCTAGTCCTCATTTCGCATCAGGGCAGCTTCATGCATATTTTAACGGTAATCCGCCTGATGAGTTTTTCAGACTCTTAGCACTATACATTTCCAGTAACACCCTTTCATCAATATACTGGGCAATACCATTCGGGCAAAGTGAAATTGATACTATGATGAAACAGTCACAAGACATATTATCCTGGTATGACAATATGTCATCATATATGCCTTCATGGTATATACATGCTTTTGCTTAATCATACACTAAATTCACTCTATCCATTTCTGGCGCATCTTTAAATCCAGTTTGTTTTTTGTGATACAATACCCCTAAGAGAGTCCTTTCTGCTTTTATCATATATTCAAAATTAAGGCAAGAATATATCAAGATTTCTCTTTTATTTATAATCTTTAGTAAGCTTAATTGTCAGGCAGTTTGATTGAAGCGGGTTATGCAGGCAGAGAATATTGTTTTATCATAAACTTAACACATGCAAAGTTAAGTAATAGAAAGAAGGATGACCATGAAGAAAAAGAGCAAAAAAACGATATATATCATAATTGCCGTTATTTTAATCATTGGGTTGATAATTATCGGATACTCAGTTTATGGAAATTATCAAATGAGTAAAATTCCAGGAATGTCGTTCACCGATTGCTTGAATTACACTTTAAAAGGTAATGATAATGCAGTTATAACAGTCGGCATCATTAAAGATGGACAGGCATCATATACCGTATATGGCAAAGACGGAGTAAAAATGCAGCAGGAAGAACATATATATGAAATCGGCTCTCTCACAAAAACATTTACAGCAGCTCTTATAAAAAAAGCGGTTTCTGAAGGAAAAATCAATCTGAATGATACAGTAGACAAATATCTAGATATGCCTGCAAGCAATACATATCCAACAATAGAACAGCTATTAACACATACATCAGGCTACAAATCACACTATTTTGAATCACCGATGATCGGTAATTTCTTTTACGGAAGAAATGATTTTTACGGAATTAATGATGACATGCTATTTAGCAGGCTGTCAGAAATTTCTGTTACTGGTGAAGCGCAGAGTTTTAACTATTCAAATTTCGGCTATGCGACACTCGGGCTTGTTCTTGAATCAGTTTATAGCAAGGATTATGCGACCCTTGTTAACAAATTTGCCTTAGATGAACTCAAGCTTTTAAACACATACATATCAGATGAACAAGGTGATTTGGAAAATTATTGGAATTGGAATACAGATGATGTCTATCTTTCCGCTGGAGGACTGACATCAACCATTTCGGATATGTTACATTACGCTCAGCTTCAGCTTTCACAAGAAGGCATCCTTGCAAACAGCCATGATTCACTTGCTGTCATCAAAGCATCAACAGAATCTGGTAAAGCCATTGGAATAAATATGGATGAAATCGGATTTGGATGGATCATCGACACGAAGAACGACATCATATGGCACAACGGCGGAACAGGAGCATATAACTGCTATTTCGGGTTTTGTCCGATGATTGAAACAGCAGTTGTAATACTATCCAACCTCGCACCAGATTACAGAATTCCTGCAACCGTTATGGGAACTAAACTTCTGCTTGAAACTTCAGAATAGTGATTTGTTCGTCAGTATCCGTTATATAGTTAATCTTGGGTTATTAATATATTAAACATTTGATAATATAATAAGGGCACAAAGAAAAGCAAAAAAGACTTAAGAACTAGCT
>ENA-UPTA01001482-UPTA01001482.1-activated-sludge-metagenome-genome-assembly--contig:-NODE-1482-length-26050-cov-6.176072_pt1 | contig 26050 bp, 19 predicted proteins | sample MGYA00238184_ERZ773361 | MGnify/ENA primary metagenome ERZ773361 (study PRJEB29100, sample SAMN05720205) | activated sludge metagenome | isolation source: anaerobic digester from wastewater... | reverse complement strand
GTGGATCGTCAGGTCCACGTTGACGACCTCCCAGCCCTTCTTTTCGAGCTGCTCCCTCACCGCGTAGAGGAACCCCTTGCTGTCCGCGTCCTTCCACTGCACGTCCGTATCGGGGAACAGGGTCCCGATATCGCCCAGGCCGGCGGCCCCGAGCAGGGCGTCGACGATCGCGTGCAGGGCGACGTCGCCGTCGCTGTGGCCAAGCAGACCCGCGGGGAAGGGGATGTGGACACCGCCCAGCATGAGCTTGCGGCCCTCGACGATCCGATGAATGTCCGTGCCGATGCCGACCCTGTACTCCGGCGGTTTGAATTCCTCGATCACAACTGCCCCTTCGTACTGGGGATCTCCGTCCCGACGACCCTCACCGCGGCGGCCATTGCCTGGCCGAGGGCCTTGAAGATCGCCTCCGCGATGTGGTGACTGTTCGTGCCGTAGGGGACGTTCACGTGCAGATTGAACTTGCCGCTGTTGGAGAAGGCCCGCAGGAACTCCTCGATCAGCTCCACGTCGAAGTCGCCGATCTTGTTCGAGCGGTACTCCGCGTGGTACACGCATGCCGGCCGGCCCGAGAGGTCGAGCGCGACGTTCGCCAGGGCATCTTCCATCGGCACGGAACTGTGCCCATACCTCGCGATGCCCTTCTTGTCGCCCAGCGCCGAGAGCAGGCATTCGCCCAGGCTCAGGCCCACGTCCTCCGTCGTGTGGTGGGCGTCGATGTGCAGGTCGCCCTTGGCCTTGGCGGTCAGGTCGATCCGTCCGTGCTTGCTCAGGTGGGTGAGCATGTGGTCGAGGAAGCCGACGCCGGTGTCGATGTCGTACCGGCCGACGCCGTCGAGGCTCAGCTCGCAGCGGATGTCGGTCTCTTTCGTCTGTCGATGGATCTGTCCGGTTCTCGTCTGCATATTCGATCTTCCTATTTCACGAGGATTTCCCGCAGCGCAGCGATCAGTTTTTCATTCTGTTCCGGCGTCCCGACGCTGATTCGGAGCTTATCGGCAATTCCCGGCTGGTTCCAATACCGCACGAAGATGTTCCGACGGGCCAGCTCCTCCTGGATCGGCGCCGCCGAGCCGTTCCTTACCTGGGCGAAGACGAAATTCGAGTGACTGTCGCGGACCGCGAATCCCAGGCCTCGCAACTGTTCCGTGAGAGTCCGCCGGGCGCTCTTGATCTTTTCCACGTTTGCGCGGAAATAGGATTGATCCGTGATCGCGGCCGTCGCCAGAGCGATTGACAGGGCGTCCACGTTGTACGAATCCTTGACCTTGAGCAATCCGTCAATCAAGCCCTTGCTTGCGATAGCGTATCCGAATCGCAGACCGGCCAGCGAGTACCCCTTGCTCAGCGTCCGCAGGATGATGACGTTCGGGAAGTCTTTGATTAGCGGGACGCAGTTCCATTCAGCGAAGTCGGCGTAGGCTTCGTCGATGAGCAGGACGCCCTTGATCTCGGCGGCTAAGGAGGCCAGTTCGTCCGCCCGGATGAGACTGCCGGTCGGCGCGTTTGGATTGCAGACAATGGTCAACGCCGCCCCCGTAGTTGCGAGCTTGGCGGGCAGATTGAACTCCGCGTCGAACGGGACCTCGATGGCCTCGCACGGTTGCAGCCTGGCCAGGACCGGGTACAGCGTGTACGTGGGCACAGGATACGCCAGCGGCCGACGCTCGTCGCAGAAGGCGCGGATGGCCATGGCGAGCAGCTCGTCGCCGCCGTTGCAGCACAGAATGTTGTCGGGCGACACGCCGTGAATCTCGGCGGCCGCCTCGCGGAAGACCGTCGCCGTCGGGTCCGGATAGCGACGAAGTTGTTCCGGCTTGACCTCGGCCAGTATCTTCATCACCTGCGGCGACGGCGGATACGGATTCTCATTCGTGTTGAGCTTCACCACGTCCGTCGCCTTGGGCTGAAACCCCGGCGTATACCCCGCCGCCTGCTCTACATTGTTACGAAAATAACCCATCGTCTTGATCTCACCCAACCTGTCGGATACCGCCCCGCAGTCCGTCACGCGGGCTCGCGGGCGAAGCCGGATTATACGACGATTCGAGGTCCAGCGAAAGCTCGTTTTCCACGGTCAACGACATGACCTGCCCCCGGATCATGCGGACCGCCGCGTGGTGGTGCGAAAAGATGAATACGCAGTTGGCTTGTTGGGCCGAGCTGAGGCACAACAACATCCTCTACGCCAAATAATCGTATTCGTCGGAGCGATGGCATTGCGGGGCATTTGGCAGGTTGCTCATTGAGTATTTCCTATTTGTCTTTCGGATGCGACGCCTGATACGATTCGATGGCCTGAATGCAGAACAACAAGGCGCGGGGAACGTGGAAGAATCCCTTGTAGTTGCCCCCCTTGCAGGAATGCGTGAGGTTTCCGCGACGATCGCAGTAGCCGAACCAGTCGCCGTATTCCGAATCGACGAAGTGTTTGAACGTATAATCGTGCACTTTTTCCAGCCAGTTCAACCATCGCGGTTCCTGAGTGCGTGTATAGGCCAGAACCAGAGCATACAGGGCCTCCGTATGGGGCCACCAGAGCTTCATGTCGGATTCCAGTTGGAGGGTGGGCCGATTCTCCACGTCCATGAAGTAATACAGACCGCCGTAGTCCCTGTCCCAGCCATACTCCAGAGACCCCTCAATGACATCATAGGCCATCCGGCGTGCGTTCTCGTCCTCGACAAACTCCAGGACGTGCAACATGAACCAGGCCACTTCAATCGAGTGTCCCGGATTGAAGAAGCGGCCTTCCGGCCAATCCGACAGGTTGGAACCGTCCAGGGCGACGTTTTCCATGAGGATCCGCCGCTGAGCGTCATAGTGCAGGCGACACCCCTCGATGGCCTTTCTCATGAAATCCAGGTAACGCTCGTCCCGATCCACCTTGGCCAATTCCACGGCCATACTGGCCAGCACCATGACATTGGCCAGGCCACTGGTCTTGGACGCACCGGCCAGCGTGGGTCGTCCCAGGAGTTCCGGATTCTCGATCCATTGGGTGATTTCCCAGAATAAGTCAATGGCCTTCTGTTTGTACCGCTGTTGGCCTGAGGCCCGAGCGTATTCGAGATAGGCCAGCATGGCAAAGACCGCGCTGAAGGGCTTGCGTTGGAAGAAGTAGGGCTCTCCCTGTCGCGTCAGACTGAAATAATAGCGTCCCTTCTCATCCGTCGCGTACTTCTCCAGGAATTCCACCCCGAGCCTGGCCGCATCGAGATACGCCGGTTGTCTGCCGCACTCGTTGTACAGCCTGGAGAACATCCACACGGATCGTCCGACCAGCCATACGTATTTCTTGGTGTCGTAGACCGTGCCGTCCCGGTCCAGGCAGGAAAAGGTCCCGCCGCATTCCCGATCCAGCGAATGCTCGAGCCAGAAGGGAACGACGGATTCATAAAGCGATTTCTTGTAGAGTGCCAAGTATTTCGTCAACACGTTTTTCGCATCCTCATCTGGATAATAGGGTCAAGACGCTGAAACACCACATCAACCGTCGATCAAGATCTCATCCGCGAACAACCACGCCTTTGCTCCTTGGGCATGATGCCAGGCGGGAATGACGCCGATGTTGCGCGCTGCGATTTTGACAAAGCGTGCCGTTCTGTCCACGGCCTTTGCGGTGAACGTGTAGTCAAGGGGCCCGGCTTCATGAAGGTCAAGATCGGATGCCAGGCTGGCCACCCGGTGAAACACGACCCCATCTTCGGATACATGGACTTCCACCTGGGCGGGTAGGAAGATACCCAACGAAACCTGCTGCAGACAGTGGAGGGAGATCCGGTCGATTCGACGCGGTTGCTGCAAATCGATCGTCGCCACCAAATCTTCCCCATGAAATCCGAGCCACTCCGAATCAGCGTGGTTGAGATGGTCGGGATTGGCCAGCAGACCGTCCAACAAAGACGCAGGGCCTTTTTCCCCTGGATAGGTTGGGGCCGGGGGAGTCTTCAATGAGATGGACACATTGATGCCGTTATGACGAACGCGGTGCGCCAGGGGAGGTTGAATTTGATCCTCGGGCAACAGGTGCTTGCGACATTGTTCAAAATGAACGGCGATCTGACTGTCCTTGGTCAAGTCCCAGAGACTGGTTTTCTGTTGCCGCATGGCCAGGGTCGAGACGATCCAGTTCTGGGTCCAACCGGTGAGTGTGCCCCAGACGCCCCAGCCGTGATCCGCATTGGAGCCCCAGTACTCCCAGCGATCCATGTCAAATCCACGGAACCAGGCGCCGTCCAGATCCGCATGTGTTTCACTCTTGGACTGGATGCGGACGAGAAAATCGGCCATCTTGTCCGCCGCGTCACGATAGAAGGCGTCCCCCGTAGCGGCGGCGGCTTCGTTCAGGCCGAAGAAGGTGAAATTGGTGGTATAGAGCATGTCTGCGGCCGGATCGCCGTTCTCTTGAATCAGAGGCGCCTCATTGGTGCCATACGCCGCATTGGATCTGGGAGGGCCGAATGTCCCGCCGCTCTGTCCGACTTCCTCCTGGATGCCGCCGCAGGCTGCCTGGTGGGCGAGCAGATCCGTGGCGATTTGTTTGAGCCAGGCACGATGCTGCGGGGCGTCGTCCACGCGAATCAACCAGGCCAGCACCAAGATCATGCGGCCCCGCTCCTGTTGGATGCCGTTCGTCCAATTCCAGTTCGGATAGGCATCCATGGTGCGATGAATGGCCTCGCGGGCACGTGTCAGCAGCATGTCGTATCCGACTTTGTCATACAACCACAGATAGCTCGTCCATATCCAGGACTCGAAATGAGGATGGATATTGATCGTGGTTCCCCGCCAGTAGCTTTGCCAGCCCCTGGCTTGGATCTGCGGATCTTCCAGACGCGGTCCTCGAAAGCCGTATCTGCCGGTGGTCCTGAAATTGGCCAGGATCAATTCGCAGATCTGCTTGTCCCACTGGGGATTGTTGAGATTGGCCGCTGCGCCGATGGAACCCAGAAACACGCGGGCATTGTCGTCTCCATAGTACACATGGGGATGGGTCGTGGCCCAGCCCATCAGGCCATAGGTCGGACTCTGTGGGTCGTTGCGCGGGCCCTGACGCAGGTTCGAGGTCGAATACAGAAAGTCCATCAGATTGTTGGCAAGGGTCTGACTGCGCGGATCGCCATCCAGTCTGAAACGCATGGACAAGGCCAGAGCCGATTCGGCCTGGCAGTCGGCGCGCATCCAATAGCGGTACTGCTGGTTGCCTTCGAAATCGACGCGGGAGGCGTGGCCCTCCAGGATGCCCAGACTACCGTTGCCGACGGGCAGCTTCAGATCCATGGGGGGCCCAAAGGGATTTGTCCCTCCCCCTTCGTTTTCCAGCCACACGTGTTTCCACGAAGGATGGACGATGAAGTTGCCTCGGGAATACCAATCCACGCCGCGAATCACCGCCTGCTTCACGGCGTCGTCGGGCAACGTCTCGTCCCGTCCGTACGTGGGGCCAACGGCCTGCGTCCATGCCAGCGAATCCACAACGAGGTTCGGATCCAGCCAGTTCAACACGACTTTCCACAGTTGCTGCCACGCCTCATACGGACCGTAGCGTCCGGCGACAAAGTGACTGAGTTTCGTCGTGGCAATCAGCATGGAGCGACGTGTCGGGTGCGTCACCAGAAGGGGGTGGACGTCCTCAGAGGGCAGGCCGTACACCGCGGTATTGTAGCCGGCGACCCGGGCCAGCACCAGATGCGGATTGTCGTGCGCGACAGTCACGAAATGGCAGCCATGGATCGCCATGATTCGCATGGGCGCCAGGGACTCTCCAAAGAGTTCCGATGTGACCACACAGCGTGCCCAAGGCGAGCTTTGAACGCTCCCAAGTTCCATGCCTGCGATCCGCTCGGGAAACTCGACGTAGAGACGCAGGTTCTTACGTGAAGCTTCGTCGAGCACCGACGGTTCAATCTGTGTGGTTGCCAGAGGGTAATGCTGGGCCAGGATCAATACGCAGGCGTCGGAAGGCGCCTGCGCCACCGCCTCACGGGGATTGTCGAAACGACGACACGAAATGTCGTTATCGACCAGGACCTGATACAGATCATTGCCTTGGTCGCAACTCAGATACATCGTGGCCTGCGTCGTGGCAATCCAGAAAAGCCATATGATTGATGCGAGTACAAAACACCGCTGCACGATCATTTCTCCGTCAGTAGGAATGTATCATGAACAGGATTCATATCCTGTCCTGTCTTTATCATCCATCTTCTTGGGCGACACCGTGAAAAAAAGGCGCCCTACATCGTGTAGGGCGCATATGAAAGACCGTTCCTGATTGGCCGATGATCGCAACCTGCACGAGGGCAGGCGATCAATGCAGCCACGACCGGCCTGCCGCATCGACAAAGTCCTCTGTGGTTTTGAATTGCGGCTCCCACTGCCGGTGCCATTTCAGATCCCACAATTCGGGCAGTGGAACCTTGCGGCAAGACAGGTCGGTGAAGCTGGAGTTGATGGCCCGGTGATGTCGAGTCAGGCATACGCGCGCCATCTCACACTCGATCCCCAGGCCCCATTGTTGCGCGGGATCTCCGTCATCGCCGGACGGCGGCACCGAGTCGGTATAACTGGGAAAAGTGCCCGGCCAGGTGCAATCCATCAGCAAGGGGACGCTGTTTCCCATCTTGCCGTCTGCAATGCGACCCCAGAAGAACTTCTTGTCGTTGTCGATGGCCCAGATATTCGGAACGTGGCCATAGAGATAGTGATTGATCCCGTAACTGCCGGTCGTTCCGTCCCACACGGGTCCCCAGGCTTCTTTGGCGCCGCCGTAGGTGTCCTGGTTCATTCCGCCCGATGCGGGTTCTTCGTCGAGATCCAATACGGCGGAAGGGCAGGCTCGCATTTTTTCCACGCTGTAATACGGTTTCAGAAGCACCATCCACCAACCCGTCGTGTAATCCGAAGGCCATTGACTCCATCTGCCGTCATAATCGTCGCCGTATAATCCGAAGACCAGGGCCCAACCATGCAGGTTGGAGGTGCAGACCGTGCTCTTCGCCGATTCCCGAGCCCTGTTCAAGGCCGGCAACAAGATGGCCATCAGCAGGGCGATGACCGATATGACGACCAACAGCTCGATCAGCGTAAAAGCACGGTCGCACCGACGGGCACAGTGCGCTTTGGACCTATGCATCATGCCAACTTTCCGTAACCGCAGATATGTCACTCGGAGTAGAACATAAACTCGGAGAACATCGTCCAGGCCTCCTTGTAGCCCGGTTCCTGATTGAGGAATTGCAGTCGCACCCAACGTCCCTCTTGCCGGACAGGCACGACTTGCATGACCGAGGGAGCGTTGCCGGAAGCGCCGACGCCCCAGTACTCGCTCTCGTAGACCTCTTCGCCGGTCCAGTCCGCCATATCGGCGATGTCGACACGGTTCGGATTGTCCAGCGACGACACGGACACCTTGACCGTCTGAAATCCATAGTATCTGGGCTGATGGTAGATCGCCACGACGCCGATGTTCTGAATCGATCCCAGGTCGAAGTAGAGGGTGGGGCCGAACGCGCCATTGGTCGTATCGTAGTTCCAGCCGGCGCACAGGCCGCCGCTGTAATCCGAGGCGATCACGCCGTCGGTCAACTTGGTCATATCCGGATCCGATCCCCAATAGCCGGAATCGGCCGGCGTCTTGCGAAACTCGGCCAGGGCCCATTCATAATGGCTGATCGCCAGCTTGTCGCCCCAATCGTCAACCGCCGCTTCTTCGGGAGACAGGCGAATGTCGTCGATGTACAGCATGCCAGTCACATCAGCGCCGGCGACGCCCACGGTCAGCGATTTCACGTTGTCGATGCCGTTGACGGCAGTCAGATCGATGTCCCACGCATGCCATATGTTGATGGCGATGTTGTCTCGATCACCACTGTAGGCGATCTTGGCGTTGTTGATCTTGACGTATAGATCGCCGGTGTTGCCCGAGACGCCGTAGAACCACAGCTTCAGACTGCGGATGCCGTTGGCCGACCAGTCCTGGGCGGGGGCGAAGGTCCGCGTCGCTTCGGAAACCGTGACGCCATCGACATTGCTGTAGGACAAGGGCATTGAGTCTGCGCCGTCGTGGACGATGGTCTTTTCGGTGAACGGCGAGTCGAGATAACCGACCTGGGAACCGTTGTCGTCGTCGTCGTAACCGTCGGTCCAAGTCTGGAATATGGCCTCGTCGGCGTCGATGTCGTCGGTATAGCTCTCGAAATTCTCAACAACGAGATTCGCCAGTGTCGAGAAGCTCCACATCGCGCCTTGCCAGACGCTGACTGCCTCGGCGTTGTTGACCTCGTCGATCCGCCAGTAGTAGGTCGTCCCCAGGTCCAGCGGTCCCGGCGTGATCGTGTTGGCGTCGGTCGTGTCGATCCGTTCCAACGCCTCGGGATCGGCGCCGAGATAGACCTCATGCGAGACGGCCTCGCGGCCGGGCCGCCAGCTCAGATCGGTATCGACGGCCACGTCCGTTGCGCCGTTGGCCGGCATCGCCTCGCGGGCCCGGACGGGAATGTAGAAGAAACGCACTTCGCTGAGGCTGACCATCGTCGTGGCGCCCCAGTTGTCGTTGATCGTCAGTCGGACGTGCTTCGCCGTTGCGCCGCCGAGATCGACGACGGTGTTCGCCGTGTAGGTCGGCGCAGCGGTTCCCCTCGCGAACTCGGGCGCGTTCTCCACCTGGACCCAGGTCTCGCCGTCGGTGGAACACTCGACGACGACGACCTTGGCCCCGAAGCCCATGAGGAGTTCGAGTTCTGAGTTGCCGTTCCAGACCCACATCTCGTGGAGCTTGTACACCTTGTCGAATGTGAACTGGATCCAGGCGGGGAAGCCGCTGGGATTGACCCACATGTCTTTCATATCGGTGCCGTGCTGGTCGAGATCGTCGAGCCCGGATTCGTCGACGGTTCGACTTGCCGGCGAGGCGGCCTGCGCACCGGACGCTTCGGCCGTCACGTTGGCGATCGGATAGCCCACCGGCTCGGTCGTGAAACTCCAGACGTCGCCTTTGTAGGTCGTGCTGCCGACCTCATCGACGCGCCAGTAATAGGTCTGCCCCAGAGCGAGAGCGCCGGCATCGTAGGCAGCGTCGGACAGACCCTGAGCCACCAGGAGATCGGAATCGATTCCCGCGTTATTGACATCGTCCCCATTCGTGCCCAGGTATACGTTGTGCGTCACGGCGTCGACGCCCGCCTGCCAGCTCAGTTCCACCTCTCGCGGCAAATCCGCGGCGCCGACGATCGGAGACGGCAGATAGGCCTTGTCGCTGACGAATCCCTGCATGATGAAATCGACGTCGCCTTGACCGACGCCCCGGGTCATCACCACCACATCGTCCAGCAATCCTTCGTACAGGTTCAAGCCCCCGCCGTCCCGCAGGGGATCGGCGCCGCCGATCGTCAGATAGGGGAGAAGGGGCAAAACATCGGCGATGTCCTTGATGTCTCGCTTCTGGCCGTCCAGATAGCCATCGAAGTCCGAGCCGGTGCGCGTGTACACGATGTGGTGCCAGTCCATGTCGGGAACGAGGATCTGCGATCCTGTGCGGGTGTCCGCTCCCACGGTGTAAAACTCCACGGTGTTGGCCACGTACTGGTAGATGATGGATACCTGGACGCCGCCGGTCCCGGTGCCGCGAGTCACGAGATATTTCTCGGTCTGGCTGAGACTTCCCGATTTCATCCAGAAACCAAAGGTGAAGTCGCCGCTGGTATCGACGTCCTCGATCTCCACGCCGGCAATGCTCCCGTTGAAAGAACCGGCCTGGCCGTACCCGGCTTGCCCCTCCACGATGCCGATCTGATTGCCGAAGAGGATTTTGGCGTGACGTTCGTTGCCACTGGAGTCCGTCAGGAACTCGCCGGCCATGATGGCATCGGCTTCCTCGTCGAAACGATACAGGACGGCCGTATCTGTACCCGCCGCATAGGTCATCACCTCATTTGTTCCCAGAACGATCAGCATGACGCCAATCATGGACTTCGTCATCCGATTCATTTCTCCAATCCTCCTCATGACAGTGACAATCTCTCCGACCCGTCGATCCCAAACGCCTGAGATCGACGCCGCCAGGCACGAGAGCCCTGATGGGCATGCGATACGATCCTGTGTCCGTCGGTTTACTCCTTATCATATCCTCCTGCAAGTCTGATCTCAAGATCCTGCCTCTGGGGTCAACTCCAACACCGGTTCGGCAAACAGCGTCCAGTCGTTGCACACGCCGTCTCCGCCGTCGGTCGTGACCAGGGTGAGGAAGCGATCTTCCGGCTGCAATTCGACACGGATGGACTGCGGGGGCGAGGTGCATCGGAGACGCCGGGACATGGATTCTCCAGGCGGTTGCCCGGAAGACGGCGGGGACATTGATGCCGGAAGAGGGCGTCATCCTGTGATTACGATCAGACGACAAAAGAAGACACCCCCTCGGCGGGGTTCTTATGCAAATCCGCCGAGGGGATGCCTCATTTCACTGGTTGCAGGCGGCCGGCCCAGCGGTTCAGATTGCCTCGGAACAGTTGAATTTCATTCCCGGCTTGCTGAACTCCACATGGTTGTGATAGGTGCCGTATTCGGTGACGATGGCGCCCTCGGCTCCGGCGCGCTGGCCGTGCCACGATTCCGGGTCTCCCATGGTGTAGAGCCGGCCGGACTGGGCCGTGCGGGTCGCGATATACCTGGATTTGAACCAGTCCTGGCCATAGCCCCAGGGACGATCCTCCGGCGGCATTTCGCTGATCAGGATCTCGTCGCCGGCGCCTTTGTGCTCGCCGAAGAACTCCACAGTTCCGTATCGGACCTGCCAGGATTCCATCTTCGGCCCGTATCCCTCGTTTCCGCCGAGGTGCCGGTGTTCGGGCAGCACCTGTCCGGGAAGCAGGTAGATTTCGTGTCCGAGGTAGCCGAAGTGGTCGTCCTTGAAGTCGCCGGCATAGGCTTGGACGCCGGCTTTGCCATACGTGCCCGAGGGGTTGATCCAGAAGATCCCGCCCATGCCCAGTTTCGCGAAGTCCCGCTGCAGAAAGTCACAGACCCAGAACTCGTCCGTTCTGAGAACGTCGGGCATGGGACAGCCGAAACGTTTCATCATGGCGAAGTAGGCCTCCTTGGCGGCCTGCTGGCTGAAGGCTCCGTTGGCTTGGTAGAACTTCTCGACACGGCGATCCTTCTTCTTCGATCCCGTCAGGCCGGCGCAGCCGGAAGAGGCGGTGGCCATGGCCACGGTGGCGCCCAGGGGGTAGCTCAGGATAGTTCTGCGTGTCATAGACTGTCTGCGTTCCTTCATTTCCGTCTCCTGCGCATAAAGGACTGTGTCATCACGATTGTCCTGTCCCGTTCAACACGGTTCGTGATCCCATGTGGATATATCGCAAGTGTACGGACAATGCAAGTGTTGTCGCGGTTTTCGCGTCGCTCTGGATGTGGCCGGGCCGGCCCCTCGTGGACCAGGACCGACGGGAGGCGTCACGTTTTTTGTCTTGGCAGCGTCATGCCCGGGATATTACAATTCGTTCCGTACTGGTTGTGATCGTGTGGAATCCAAGACCATGGGGGTGGATGGATCCCGGAGCGTGTCAGGCTCTGCCGAGGGCTGCGGCATCACGCCGTAACGATCTCTGATGTTTTCTCGATCAAGCACGATTCAGGAGGTTGGAGTGTCCAAGTATTTTGAGGTGCGGTGGCATGGACGGGGCGGACAGGGAACCGTGACGGGCGCCAAGTCGCTCGCCGAAGCGGTCCAGGGGACGGGCAAACATGTTTCCGCGTTCCCGGATTACGGCCCGGAGAGGCGAGGGGCGCCCGTCCGCGCTTTCGACCGCTTCTCCGATCAGAGGATCCGCATTCATATACCCGTGTTGGAACCGGATGTGGTGATGATCGTGGACCCTACGCTCATTGGCAGCAAGAGCCTTGTCGAGGGGATTGGCGAGAAGACGATCTTCGTCGTGAACACGGAAAAAGACGCGACGGAGACCAAGAAGGCATTGGGTCTGGCCGGGCAGACGCTGTACACCGTCCCGGCCAACAGCATCTCGTATCGACTGTTCAAACGGGAGATCCCCAACTCGGCGATGATGGGGGCCTTCGCCAGGGCCTGTCCGCAGATCATCTCCCTGGAGGCCCTGGTCAAGGAGGCCGAGCATGCTTTTGCCGCTCTGCTGGCGAAAGACCTTGTGGCAAAGAATCTGGATGCGATTCGCTGTGGGTATGATGAGGTCAGATGCGCATGAACGAGAAGTACAGACTGAAGAAATGGCAGGACCTTCCGGCGGGCGGCGTCATCACCGAGGGAGGCAACGCGGCGGACTATGAAACGGGCGCCTGGAGGACCTGGAAGCCGGTTTGGCGGAAAGAGCATTGTATCCATTGCCTGACCTGCTGGGTGTTCTGCCCGGACGGGGCGTTTCTGCTCCAGGACGGGCGGACCGCCGGAGGAAAGGACCGCAAGGAGATTCGGGAAATCGACTATTCCCACTGCAAGGGATGCGGACTGTGCGTCCGGGAATGCCCGGTGAACAAGCAGCGGAAAGGGCCGGCCATCGAGTTCGTCCGCGAAGAGACATGACGGGATCAGAAATATGCCTATAACCAGAGCGATTACCGGAAACGGAGCCATGGCGGAGGCGATGCGCCAGATCAATCCTGATGTCGTGGCAGCCTTTCCAATTACCCCTTCGACACAGATTATCGAGGATTTCGCAACGTTCGTCGCCGACGGGAAAGTGACGACCGAATTGATTACGGTCGAGAGCGAGCACAGCGCGATGTCCGCGTGTCTCGGCGCCGCGACGGCGGGGGGGCGGGTCATGACCGCGACTTCCGCCAACGGTCTGGCGTTGATGTGGGAGATGTTGTACATCGCGGCGAGCATGCGACAGCCGATTGTGATGACCGTGGTCAACCGGGCGCTCTCGGGGCCGATCAACATCCATTGCGATCACGGCGATTCCATGGGGGCCCGCGATGCCGGGTGGATTCAGATTTATGCCGAGAACAACCAGGAAGCCTACGACAACATGGTCATGGCGCCCGTCATCGCCGAGCACATGGATGTTCGGCTGCCCTTGATGGTGTGTCTCGACGGCTTCATCATCTCCCATTCGATCGAGACGATGGAACTGGAAGAGGATCAGGCGGTCCGCAACTTCATCGGACCGTACAGGGGGCTGCATCCGCTCCTCGACACGGATCATCCTGTCACCTGGGGCGCGCTCGATCTGCACGACTACTACATCGAGCACAAGCGGGGCCAGTATGCGGCCATCGAGACGGCCCAATCGGTCATCGAGGACGTGTCGGAGCGGTTCTACCGCACCTTCGGCCGGAAGTACGATTTGTTCGAGTCCTATCGCCTGGAGGATGCCGAGCGGGTGATTGTCGCCATCAACTCCGTGGCGGGCGAGATCAAAGAGGTCGTCGACTCCTTGAGAGAGGCGGGAGAGAGGGTCGGCTTGCTGAAGATTCGGGTGTTCAGACCGTTCCCATACGCCCAGATCGCCAGGGCCCTCCGCGGCGCCAAGGTCGTCATCGTTCTGGATCGATCGACGAGCATGGGCGCCTACGGACCTCTCTTCGGAGAGATTCGCACGGCCCTGTATGATGTCGAGCCCAGGCCGCTTGTGTACAACAGGACATTCGGTCTGGGAGGCCGGGAACTGTTCCCCGACGACATCCGGGAGTTGTTCGCGGAGGGCGAACGGTGTCTTCAGAACGGCAAGGTCGAAAAGACATTCGACTTCCTGAATGTGAGAGGAGATTGATGGTGCCTACGTTGCAGGAGATGGCGAAGAAGAAGGCTGCGTTTTCCAGCGGTCACAGGCTCTGTGCCGGTTGTCCCGTTCCGATCATCACCAAGATGTTGACCCAAGTGACTGATTTCGATGTGGTCCTGGGGTCGGCGACGGGGTGCCTCGAAGTGGCCTCGTCGATCTTTCCCTATTCCGCATGGAACGTGCCGTGGATCCACACGGCCTTCGAGAACGCCGCCGCGACGATGAGCGGCGTCGAGTCCATGTATCGGGTCCTGAAGAAACAGGGGAAGACGGGCAAAAAGCTCAAGTTCGTGGCCATGGGAGGCGACGGCGGGACATACGACATCGGCATCCAGTCCTTGAGCGCGGCGATGGAGCGGGGACACGATCTGTTGTACATCTGCTACGACAACGGCGCCTATATGAACACGGGCATCCAGCGCAGCGGGGCCACGCCGCTCGGCGCGGCCACGACGACGACGCCCGTCGGAGAGGTGGTTGCGGGCAAGCAGCAGCAACGCAAGGATTTGACGCAGATCATGGTGGCGCACCACATCCGGTATGCCGCCCAGGCCAGCATCCACAATCCGATCGATCTGGCGAACAAGATCAAGAAGGGCATCGAGGTTGACGGGCCGGCGTTTCTCAATGTTCTGTGTCCCTGCATTCCCGGCTGGCGCATTGCGCCCGACATGGCCGTGGAATCGGCGCGGTGTGGCGTGGAGACCTGTTTCTGGCCTCTATATGAGGTCGAGGACGGCAAGTACAAGATCAACTACAAACCAAAACAGAAGATCCCCATCGCCGACTGGTTGTTCTCACAGGGACGATTCAAGCACCTCAAGAGTCCCCGGTTTGCCGGCCTCCTTGATGAGTTCCAGCGGCAGGTGGACGAGCAATGGTCCTGGCTACTGGACCAGGAAAAGCCAGCCACTTGACCCCACGTATCCGCCGATCGGATGACCTTGCATCCGATCGGCGTTTCGCTGCGCCATCCGGCGGCTATTTGCCGGTCATCGCTACGTTGTAGTCGTCGGGCCCCATCTCACAGACAACCCGGAAGCCCACATTGAAGACCTTCTGCCAGGGCTCGTAGGCGATGCGGAAGGACGATGTAGCCCTCTTGGGCCGATCGTGCCAGGAACCGCCGCGGACAACGCGGCGTCCGGCTGCGGATGGATCGTTCCGGCCGTCGTCGGCGCGGTAGGGATACGGTTTGTACGTGCTTTGCGTCCATTCCCAAACGTTGCCAATCATGTCCGCCAACCCCCAGGCGTTGGGCTGATACTGCCCCACAGGGCACATGAGCTTCTGGCCGTCGTTGAATCGATCGTCCTTCGGCAGCCAGTCCTCATACGGGCTGGGATTGGCGATGGGCTGAGGATTGACACCGCTGACGGCCAGGAGCCGGATCGATTGATCCGCCAGGTTGGCGTATGGACTGAAATCGGTGTTCGGGTCGCCGTAGTACATCGGGGTGTTGCTTCCGGCCCGACATGCCCATTCCCACTGGTCTTCCGTGGGGAGGGCAAACCGTTTGCCCGTTTGTTCGCTGAGCCAGTCGCAGAACGCGATGGCCTCCTGCCAGGAGACGCGGACCACCGGGTACTCCGCGTCTCCGATCGGGTAGCCCGGCGTCGTGTGGTCTTTGTGCTGCTGATCGATGTAACCGTTGAAGTGACGCCGGTCGAATTGCTGGTACTGGGCGTTGGTCACTTCGCAGACGCCCATCCAGAAGGGCCTGCTCACCGGCACGATTTCGCGAGGGGTCTCATCGGCGGCGCCCTGATCGCTGCCCATCACGAATCGGCCCGCAGGAATCGCCGCGAGTTCCATCGTGACTCCGTTGCCCAGATCGATCGTCTTTCGCGACCGGTTGCCGGCTTCCTGCTGCATGGCTCTGGTCTTGTCCGCATCGAGCGGCCACGCTGCGAGATGGACGTTGCTCTGCGGCTTGGACTGCGCCGCGGGTTTCACAAACTCCACGGGCTTCGGTGTGAAACTGGGAATCGATTCCGGATCTTCCTCGTCGGGCAGATAGGCGTACGTCGCGCGCATCTCCCTTCGCCGTTCGTGGAAGTTGCTGGCGATTTTCTGGTGTTCGCTCCACGTCCCGTGGTCGGGCACGTTCAAGTCGATCCAGGTGTAGAGAATGTCCCATGCCTCGTTGTCCAGTTTCACGCCGTGGTGGTCCTTGCGGAGCATCTGCACGAGCTCGCTGGTATCGGCGTGGTATTCCATGGGCTTCTCAAGGTGGTAGTCGCCCTCCGGGCCGGGGCGACGCACGTAGGGATGCAACGCGAGATAGGAGGGCGTGAAGTTGCCCCAGCCGTTCTTGTCCTTGCGAGCGAGGTCCGGCCGATTCGGTTGGGATCCGTCGTGGCAGCCGGCACAGTATTTGTCCAGGACGGGCTGTACCTCCCGTTTGAAGCTGAAACCCCTCACCGGACCGCGCCAAGGCTGGATGGGACTGGGTTTCCTGCGGGACGCCGCGGTGTACTGATTCGGCGAGCCGGCGTTCTGCTGTTCGTGGCAGCCGGCGCAAGAAAGGACCTCGCCGGGCATGGCGGTGAACCAGCTCCGCATGATCTGCATCGCTCTGCCCTCTGCGTCCAGGGGCTGTACGGCGATTGGCGTGTTGGCCGGGACGCGGAAGAAGGCCGAGCCATCTTCCGAGACGGGGACGGTGCCCAGAATGCGGTGGACGTCCCAGCCGCCTTCGACCGCGACGTTCTTGTGACCGCCCATTTGGGGATAACCGTAGTGGAATGAATACACACGCAGCTCCTTGACCGTGCCGCGAGGGACATCCTGGAGACCGGGGCCGAAGTAGACGTCGGTCAGGTATACCAGCGCATCCTGGCGCCGCAAATCCACTCTGTCGGGAACCACCGGGGGACGTTCGGTCTTTCGCAGAGGCAGGGGCTCCAGCAGAGCTCGGCCGGGTTCCTCTTTCAGCAACAGCATGTTGTCGAACGTGTCGACCAGGTAGATGCCCCAGTTCGATTGTGCCGTCGGTTTGCAGACCGTCAGCATGTATTTGTCGCTCAGCGGGTAGGGGTGCAGGAACTTCGGCCAGGAATCATCGACCAACTGGTCCATCACCTTGGCCTCCACTTTCTTGCCGTGGCCGGGAATCTGCTGGACGACGCCGTCCGCTTCGAAGCGGCCCTTGGCGACGTCGAACAGATGCAGCTCTCCCATGCGGGCCACCCCGTGGTGCCCCGAGACGATGCCGGTGAATTGCGTCGGGTGGTTGGGGATCGGACGGGCGTAAAACAACGAATTGGGCCAGTACGAATTGCTGCCGTAGTAGGCCATCTGGTTCGTGCCGTCCGGATTCATGGAGAAGACAAGCCGCGAGAAATAGTGCGATGTGTCCGAGTACTCCCATCGCGAGTAAAGGACTCGGCCGTCGTTCATCACGGTGGGGCACCAGTTATGATCCTGATCGAAGCAGAGCTGGCGGATGCCGGTCCCGTCGGGATTCATGATGCACAGGTTGGCTACTGCATCGGCTCCGCCGACGCAAGGAATCCCCTGAAAGCACCGGGTCGAAGCGAAGATGATTCGTTCATCCGGGAGATAGCACGCGTCGTAGTTGTCGATGTCGTTCTCGACTCCCGGTGTGACCTGACGCAGGGAAGCGCCGTCCAGCCCGACCTCCCATATCTGCCAGCGATTGTGGCTGCCGATCATGCTGAAGAGCATCTTCTCGGCATCGAAGTGCAGATCCACATCGCCGACGAAGCACGGCGTCTTGGGTCGGAACACGGTCTGCAGCGAGCCGTCAACGGCCACCGGCATGATGGCCACTTCGTCGTCGTACCCGCTTCTCGGCAGAGCGCAATTGCCTTGCCAGTTCTGCGGGAGCCCAAGCGACGGTCCCTTCACGTCGCGGCGCACCAGCAGGATACGATCGAAGTCGAGCAGGGGGTTTGCCAACAGGGCCTCCCGTTGCAGGGCGATTGCCTTCTGGGTCAGCGTCTCCATGTCCCTGCCTTCTTCCAAGGCTTGTTCGATCTTTGTCAACCGGTCGAGGTAGTTGGGGCCGGCGGCGTACCGTGCGCCGAACGTGGTGGTCAGGTCCTCGATGGCCATTCGCAGGGCCCGGAGATTGACGGTGCTCAATCCCTCGCGCACGCGGCAGATGCCGGCGTACAGGTCGAGCAGCCCGGTTTCGTCGTCGCCGACTGCGTCCAGACGCCTCTGGAGCCCCTGGACGTTGCGGCCCAACTCCTTGATTGCCCGGGCGACCATTTCGCGAGTCGCTTCAGGTTTGGCGTCCTGGAGCCAGGACAAGTGGGCGCCGCCGCTATCCTGTTGAATCCACTGGGATTCACGAGGGAAATCGCGGGCGAGTTGCGACCACAGGCTGGCGAGCGGGTTTGTGCCGGCCGCGAAATAGAAACCGTGGTCGCCGGTCTGATTGTAAATCTTCAGAAGCAGGCCGTTCTGTCCCGCCTTCAACGAGAGTGCGACGTGGTCCTGATCGGGGGCGACGCCGCGAGGAACGTCTTTCGAGAGGACCGCCTCTCCGTTGAGCCATACGGCGAGGCCGTCGTCGCTTCCCAACGAGACAGGCAAGGTTCTCGCTTGAGGAACCGTGATCGTGCGATAGAGATACGTCGCGCTCTGGCTCCCGGCGACAAGGCGGTGCACCTGCCCGTCAACATAGTTGCGTTGCTCCCACAGGGCCTTGCCTTTGCCGTCCTGGGCCAGGAGGTCAACACCCTGTTCCGGGAACATCGCCTTGGCAAAGGAGCCGGCGGCCAGACCGCCCGTGCAGTACCAGGGCCCCAGTTGAACGTCGAGGACCTCCGTGTCCTGCTGAAACCGCAAACGCGTGGCCAGCAGGGTTTCGGACCATGTGTCCTTCCGGGCATAGACGTCGACCGCCAGAGCGGAACCGGTTGCGAGAGAGAGGATACTCCAGAGCAGGACTGTACGGTTTCTCATTGTTGGATCTCACCGTCATTGAGTGGGCATCTATTGATTTTTCACAAGACTCTGAGATTTTAGCCTTTCGACCCGCCTCAAGTCCAGAGGATCTTGCCCTGCCGGGTCAATTTGACAACTTCTTCTTGGGGAATTGACCGCGATCTGCTATTCTAATCCTCTCACTCGGGATGAGTTGGTTCAGGAACTCATGGGTGACAGTGTGTTGCAGAAGGAGATCTGTTGCTTAAGACTGAAGGGGAATATCATGGCCGTAGCTTCATTTCATCACTTTGGCGTTCCTGTGAGCACTGCCCAGCGGAATGAGACCTATCTCGACGGCGCCAAGGTATATGTTACCGATCCCGAAAGCCATCCGTTCAGGGTGGAGTACCTTCGTTTCGAGCCGGGCAGTCCGATGCACCCGGACGTGCGGAACAAATCGCACGCGGCGTTTGTCGTTGACAGCCTGGACGAAGCCCTGCAGGGACGAAATGTCATCGTCGAGCCGTTCGAAGCGGGAGAATCGCTCCGCGTGGCGTTCATCAATGTTGACGGCGCCGTCATCGAATTGATGGAAAAGAAATGACCCGGCCAAGATTGAGAGGAAAGGACCAACGCCATGATGAAGAAGTTCATTAATAATCCCGAAGACCTCGTCAACGACCTGCTCCACGGTTTTGCCCTCGCCCATGCGGACAAAGTCAGGCTCGCAGGCGAAAACCTGGTGGTGCGTGCGACCCCGAAATCCCCGGACAAAGTCGCCCTCGTGACGCTGGGCGGAAGCGGTCACGAACCGGCCCTCAGCGGATATGTCGGCGACGGGCTTCTCGACATCAGCGTCCCCGGCGAGATTTTCGCGGCCCCCGGCCCGCCGCGGCTGTTGGAGGCCTTGCGCATGGCCAACCGGCCGGCCGGCGTCCTGCTGATTGTCCTCAACCACGCCGGGGATATCATGTCCGCCAACATGGCAATGCAGATGGCGAAGAAGGAAGGTCTTAAGGTCAGGCAGATCCTGACCAGCGACGACGTTTCCACGGGTCCCCGGGACAAACCGGAAGAACGACGCGGTCTGGTCGGGTGTCTGGCGGTCATCAAGGTCGCCGGAGCGGCCGCCGAACAGGGACGCAGTCTCGACGAATGCTGGGAGGTCGCTCACCGGCTGGAGCGAAACATGGCCACACTGGCGGTCGCCGTGTCTCCAGCCACACACCCCTGCACGGGCGATGCGATCTCCGAGATCCCCGAAGGGGATATGATCATCGGCATGGGCCAACACGGCGAGAGCGGCAGCGGGCAGATGAAGATCAAGACCGCTCGCGAGACTGCCGAAATCATGCTGGACGCGCTGCTCAAGGACCTCTCCATCAAGGCGGGCGAGGACGTGCTCCTGATGATCAATGGGGTCGGCTCCACGACGCTGATGGAACAATACATCATCCTGAACAGTTGCAAGAAGATCCTCGACCAGAAGAAGATCAACCTGGCGCGTTGCCTGGCCGGAGAGTTTCTGACCGTCCAGGAAATGGGAGGTTTCCAGATGTTCCTGGCCCGCCTGGACCCGGAACTTACCGCCTTGTGGGATGCTCCGTGCAAGTGCCCGTGCCTGGCCAGGTAGAGCACGGACGGTCGGGCGCACAGCGCGACGAGGATAGTGACGATGATGGATACACTGGATTATCCGGGTCTGACGAAGATGCTGCGAGGCGCAGTCGCACAGATCCGCGAGAACCACAAATGGCTCTCGGAGCTGGATTCCTACGGCGGCGACGGCGATCACGGCACGACGATGCTCCGCGCCATGGAGAATCTCAAGAAGGCCCTGGACGCCTCCAAGTCCGGACGAATGGACACGCTGCTGGGCGAAATCGCCTGGGCAGTGATGGGAACCGACGGCGGCGCGACAGGACCTCTGTTTGGCTCGTTCTTCATGGGGATGTCCGAAGGGGCGGCCGGCAAGGAAAACCTCAATGCTGCGGCATTGGTCGGGGTGCTCGAGGCCGGCCTGGACACGCTGCGAAAGCAGACCAAAGCCCAGGTTGGGGACAAGACCGTGGTCGATGCGCTGGTCCCCGCGGTTGGGGCGGCCCGTGAGGCCGCCGACGCGGGAGCGGGCCTTGTCGCCGTGCTTGACGCGGCCGCCGGGGCGGCTGCTGCCGGGGCTCGCGGCACCAGGGATTTGCAGCCGCGCCTCGGTCGCGCCAAAAACGCCCGCCAGCAGAGCGTAGGACATGAAGACCCGGGGGCAGTTTCCGTTTCTCTCATATTCAAAGGTTTTCTGGAAGGAGTTCAGAGCGATGGCGGATAAAGATGCCAGCGGTGAGACTACCAAGGACTTCAAGGTAAACGTGCCGATGGATACGCCCGGCTTCTTCCTGAGAGGCGCGGCGCATCTGGGCTGGGGAATGAAGAACCGGCTTTCCAGGATCTTCAACCCCAAGAGCGGCAGGACGGTCATGCTGGCCTTCGACCATGGATATATCATGGGGCCGACTTCCGGCCTGGAACGCATGGACCTGAGCATTCCGCCGCTGTTGCCCTACACGGACTGCCTGATGTGCACGCGGGGCGGTCTCCAGACCTGCATCACGCCGACGGTGAACAAGCCCGTTGTTTTGCGATGCAGCACCGGCGCGACGGTCTTGAAGGAACTGAGCGACGAGGTCATCGGCGTCGCCGTCGAGGACGCCATTCGTCTCAACGCTTCCGCGGTGACGACGCAGGTGTACATCGGCGGGCCCGGCGAGAAAGTGACCTTGGACAATCTGGCCCGGCTGATCAACGAAGGCAATCGCTACGGCGTCCCGACGCTTGGCGTCACCGCGGTCGGGCGGGAAATGGCTCGGGATGCGCGATACCTGGGCCTGGCCTGCCGTGTCATCGCTGAGCTGGGGGCGCATTTCGTGAAGACCTACTATTGCGAACCCGGTTTCGACGAGGTCGTGGCGGGTTGCCCCATTCCCGTCGTCATTGCCGGCGGCAAGAAGCTGCCGGAACTGGAGGCCCTGACCATGGCCTACAACGCCATCAGCCAGGGAGCGGCCGGAGTGGATATGGGCCGGAATATCTTCCTGTCGGATGATCCGCCCGCCATGTTGCAGGCCGTTCGTGCCGTCGTGCATGAGGGGGAGAAGCCCGACAAGGCCTACGATCTCTATCAGACGCTTAAGAAGTAGGGCCGCAGGACGCCTGCGGGTTGTGGTCTTGACAGGATGTTGTGTCCTTGGGGGTATTCGGCGTTCCCCACGTCATCCTCATCGAGCCCGACGGACATATTGTCTGGGAGGGTTTCCCCTATCTGAAGGGATATGAACTGACCGAACAAGTCGTTCGCAGGATATTGCAGGCAGCGAAGGAGAATCGGGATTGAATATGAACGCGTGTCATCGAGCAGGGTTCCAGTTGATGCTGGGCGTTTTGCCTTTTTTGCTGGTCGGCTTTTCAAACGGGCTGGCTGCCGAGCCTCAGAGTCTCTCGCCGTCGGCGTTGGTCGCCGACCGGGCCGGCGGGACCCTCTACATCGCGGAGAGGGACGTCTCGCGGATCGTTGTCCTCGATCTGTCCGCCGGCCGGCTCACGGCCGGCATCGCCCTGACCGTGAAGCCTACCGGATTGTGTCTTGCCCCGGACGGGCGTCGTCTCTATGTGACTGGCGGGGGCCTCGTGGGCAAGGTTCTCGTTGTTGATCTCGCCGCCGGCGAGGTCACGCAGGAATTCACCGTCGGTCATTCGCCCATGGCGCCGGTTGTGAACGCCGAGGGGACCCGTCTCTATGTCTGCAATCGATTCGACAGCGCGGTCGGCGTCCTCGACCTGACGACCGGTCGGACAACCGCCGATATCCGGGTGGTCCGAGAACCCGTTGCCGCCGCGCTGACTCTCGACGGCGCGGATTTGTTTGTTCTCAATTTGCTGCCCGTGAGCCGTTCCGACGAGGCATATGTCGCGGCGGCCATTTCGGTGATTGATTGTAGTCGCAATCGCGTTGCGACGACGATCGCCCTGCCCAACGGCTCGACCCAGCCACGCGGCATCTGCATGTCGCCGGACGGACGCTATGCCTATGTGACGCACGTCCTCGCCAGGTATCAATTGCCCACGACCCAACTGGCGAGAGGTTGGATGAACACCAATGCTTTGACCGTCATCGAGATCGCGTCTCGCAAAGTGGTCAACACCGTGCTCCTCGACGACGTGGATTGCGGCGCCGCGAATCCTTGGGGCGTGGCCTGCACCGGGGACGGCCGGTGGCTCTGCGTCGCCCATGCGGGCACGAGCGAGATCAGCGTCATTACACGGGACGCGCTGCATCGGCGTTTGGACGCCGCGGCGGCAAACCAGCCGGTGACCGGTGTGGTCCGCCGGGCGGAAGATGTCCCGAACGACCTGTCTTTCTTGACGGGAATCAGGCAGCGCGTCCGCCTGTTGGGCAAGGGATCGAGAAATCTCGTGGTCGTTGGATCGACAGCCTACGTCGCCGAGTATTTCAGCGACACCCTGTCGATCGTGGACTTTGCTCGTCCGACGCGCTCGGGCGTTCGCTCGCTCCCGCTTGGACCAAACGGTTCGATGACGGCAGCACGCCGGGGAGAGATGTTGTTCAACGATGCGAATCTTTGTTTCCAGACGTGGCAGAGCTGCGCCAGTTGCCACACCGACGAGGCGCGGGCGGATTCGCTCAACTGGGATCTTCTCAACGACGGCCTGGGCAACCCCAAGAACACCAAGAGCTTGCTGCTGTCGCCCCAGACGCCGCCGGCCATGAGCCTGGGCGTGCGCCCCAGTTCGGAGTCGGCGGTTCGCGCCGGCATTCGGCACATCCAGTATGCCGTGCGTCCGGAGGAAGAAGCGACGGCGATCGACAAATACGTCGAGTCGCTTCAACCTGTTCCCAGTCCTTACCTTGTTGCTGGTGGACTCAGCGAACGTGCTGTCCGCGGCCGATCACTATTCGAGTCCGCTGGGTGTGTGGCCTGTCATTCCTCCGGGCTTTACACCAACAAGAAGGCCTATGATGTCGGTACGAGCCAACTTCTCGACGACGGTCAGTTGTTCGATACGCCCAGCCTGATTGAGGTCTGGCGAACGGCGCCCTACTTGCACGATGGTCGAGCCGAGACTGTCGCGGACGTACTGAAAACGCACAATCCCGGCGATTTGCACGGCCACACCTCCGGGCTGACCGACGAACAGATCGCCGATCTGGCTGAATATGTACTGTCCCTGTAGGATGAACGGGCATGGGGAGGCAGGTCGTTGCAGGGTCCATCGCAACTCCGTCCTGCCTTGAAGAACCCGGGCGGTTCTGGTAGATACAGGCCGATTGCCGACACGTTGCGGTTGGCCGGGATCGAAGGCTCTTCAACATCGGAGGATCGCAGCAGATTATGTTGCGCGTACAGAATCTCACTCTACTGTGCCTGTTCTGCAACCAGCTTCTTCACGCAGCCAATCCGATCATGCCAGGGGCGGACCCCCATGCAGTCGTGTTGGGCGAGACGGTTTGGATATATCCCACGTGGAGCGACGGCCGGGGGGAACGCTTCTTTGCCTTCTCCTCGACGGATCTGGCGAATTGGCGGCGTCACGGCCCGGTCCTGGATCTCAAGGATGTGGTTTGGATCGAAGACGATGGCCAGAAGCGGCACCACGCCTGGGCTCCGGCCATGCTGGCCCGCGGGGACAGGTACTATTTCTATTACTCCGTCGGACCGCAGAACCCGACTCCATCTCGGATCGGGGTCGCGGTCGGCGATACGCCGCAGGGGCCTTTTCGCGACTCCGGCAGGCCGCTGCTGACCGGGGGCGATGGCTTCGAGGCGATTGACCCCATGGTGTTCGCCGATCCGAAATCGGGGACAACCTATTTGTATGCCGGAGGCAGCGCGGGGGCGAAACTCCGCGTCTTTGAATTGACTCCGGACCTGACGACCATCTCGCGTGAAATCCCCGTCGAGACTCCGCCCCAGTTCACCGAAGGCGTCTTCATGCACTACAACGACGGGTGGTATTACCTGTCCTACAGTCACGGCAGTTGGCGGCACTCATCGTATTCCGTTCATTACGCCACCGCCGAGACGCCCACCGGACCGTGGACCTATCGGGGCGCCATCCTCACCAGCGATGCGACGCACAAGGGGCCGGGACATCACTCCTTCATCCGCAGTCCGCTCGATGGCCGGTGGCGGATTGTCTACCATCGGTGGGAGAATCAGATGGGCCAGGGTCCCTATCGTGGGGCCCGGCAGATCTGCATCGACGTAGTGGAGCACGACGCGAATGGCCTGATCCACCCGATCGCCATGACGGGACAACCCGCGGGACAGGAGGCCGGGACGTTCACCAACCCCATCAATTCCGGCCCGGACCCGTGGATGAGATACCACCGCGGAAACTACTATCTCACCACGACGCAGGGGGATTGCATTCGGATGTGGAAGGCGTCGACGCTGGCAGGGCTGAAGACGGCCCGCGGCGTCGTGCTCTGGCGGGGTGACGACCCCAGCCGCTCGCAGGGCATCTGGGCGCCCGAGTTTCATTTCATCGATGGACGCTGGTACCTGTACTACACCGCGATGGCGGCTACGAAGGTGGACACGACCCATCGGATGCACGTGCTGGAGAGCGAAGGCGACGACCCTCTGGGGCCGTATCACTATAAGGGGCGACTCTTCGATCCGGCCAACGACTTCTACGCCATCGACGGCTCGGTCTTTCAGCATCCCGGCGATGGAGCGTGGTACTTCCTGTGGGCGGCGCATCCCGGCCATCGCATCCGCATCGCGAAGATGGCCAATCCGTGGACGCTCGATGGTCCCAGTGTCCAGTTGGAGGCTGGCGGGTTCGGCTGTGAGGAGGTCCGCGAGGGTCCCGTCGTCCTGCACCGCAACGGGAGGCTCTTCCTGACCTATTCGGCCTGCGACACCGGCAAGCCCGACTACAAACTCGGCATGCTCATCGCCGACGAACTCGCGGACGTCATGGACCCCTGTTCGTGGGAACAGCATCCCGCACCGGTGTTCGAACGAAACGACGAAGCAGGCGTGTTCGGACCGGGGCACCACGGCTTCTTTCAGTCCCCCGATGGTGCGGAGGACTGGATCGTGTATCATGCCAAAACCTCTTCAGAGTACACGTACGCCGGACGCACGACGCGGGCCCAGAAGTTCACCTGGAGCCCCGACGGCCTGCCCGTGTTCGGCAAGCCGCTGTCGCTCGACGCGGCGCTGGCGGAACCTTCGAGTCGCAGGAGGGACGCGGCCTCGTCCGGCGTGCCGAGCCCGATCGCCGTCATCGCGGAACGCCCGGAAAAGCACGATTATTGATTTTTGAATGGACAAATGCAACCGGTATTGTCACCCCCGCGAAAG
>ENA-UPTA01001479-UPTA01001479.1-activated-sludge-metagenome-genome-assembly--contig:-NODE-1479-length-26061-cov-7.787972_pt1 | contig 26061 bp, 25 predicted proteins | sample MGYA00238184_ERZ773361 | MGnify/ENA primary metagenome ERZ773361 (study PRJEB29100, sample SAMN05720205) | activated sludge metagenome | isolation source: anaerobic digester from wastewater... | reverse complement strand
CCGGCGGTCGGATCGCAAGACTCAGGCGCGAGGGCCCGCCCCGCGATCCGGATCGAGCACCCGCGCCGCGATCGACGCCCCCGCCGGCGCGAACTGCCCGGCCCCCAGGTGATGGATCGTGTGCAGCGCTGCGTTGTCGTCGCGGAACGACCACCGGCCGTTCGCGAACACCCGCGGATCGGCCTGCGCCGACACCACCTCCGCATACCAGGTGTCGTAGGTGTGCTGCACGTGCGCTTCGGGGGTCACGCGGCACTCGAGCCAGGCCACGCAGCCCTCCACCAGCGGCAGCCCCAGTACCGGACCGGCAAAGGTGCCGATGCCGTAGCGCGTGAACTTGTCGTGCGGCGCGCGGCCGTCACCGAAGTCGCGCGCGCTCACGCTGCCCACCGTGAACGTCAGGTCGGCCAGCGCGCGGCCCGGCACGCTCAGCGCGAACACGCCGCTGTCGCGCACCAGTGCGCAGGTGAAGGTGCTCTTGTCGATCTCGACCGCCACGCGCGGCGGCGTGAACTCCACCGGCATCGACCACGCGGCGGCCATCACGTTGCGCTGCGCGCCGTGCGCGCTGCTGACGAGCACCGTGGGCCCGTGGTTGATCAGGCGGCTGGCGTGGGCGAGGTCGACGGGGGCGCGCATGGCGGGGGTCTCCGGGAACAGTGTGTCGGGGCGGTGGTTCGAGGACGTGGCGTTGCGAGAGGTCGTGCCATGGGTGCGGCGTTCAGCCGGTTCAGCCGGTTCAGCCGATGGCGACCGGCAGCACCAGCCAGGCCGTGCCGGGACGCTTCTCCACCCGCACGCGACCGCCTTCGAGCCGGTAGCTGAGTTGGCAGTTCAGCCGCACGTCGGACAGCACGGTGGGGGTGAACAGCACGTGGTTGAGCCCCGCGGGATGGCGCACCGACGGGATCATCAGGCCGGGATGGCCTTCGCGCTGCAGACGCGCGCCTACCGCCCGGGCCGCACGGGTGTCGTCGGGATCGAGCAGCTCGGGGTGGGTGCGCACCGCGTCGCGGAAGTCGAGCAGCACGGCGCGGCAGGTCACCGCGTAGACCTTGCGTTCGGCCACGACCGGTTCGTGCTCGAAGCCCGCGTCGCGGATCAGTCCGTGCACCCAGTGGTGGACGGTCTCGTGCACCGTGGTCTTGACCGAGTCGGCGCCGTACCACACGCCGAAGCTGCCGTCCGAGAAGCGGCTGGCCTGCCAGTGGCGGAACGGCCAGTCGATCGCGTTGAACCAGGCCGCGTCCTCGAAGGGGCGGTCGATCAGCGGTGTGCGCGACCGGTAGGCCGGCGGCTTCACCTGGTCTTCGACCTGCTGGGCCAGCTGCTGATCGCCGGGGTCGTCGGCGAGATCGTCGAACAGGTCCTGGGACTCGGTGAGCGACACGATGTTGCGCATCACGTCGCGCTGCACGTCGCACAGGTGCACCCGGGCGAACAGGTCGTCCACGCAAGGCGAGCGGGCGGGCGCCATCGTGCGGGCGTCAGGCGCCGCGGGCGCGGTCGAGATAGGCGCGCACCATCAGCAGGCCGGCGAAGCCCCACTCGCGGATCACCTCGACCGGCGTGCGGTGCTCGAACGCCCGGTTGGGCGTCGTCATCCAGCGGTAGGCGAGATCGCGGTTGCGCGGGAACAGCAGGCGCAGGTTCTTGTGGATGCCCAGCAGGTGGCCGACCCGCTCGAACTGGTCGCGGCTGGTGCCGATCGGCTCGCCGCGCCGGTACCGCATCAGGGCCGCCCGGTTGCCGGCGGCGATGCCCAGCAGCGCCGCCTGGTCGTCGCTGGACAGCTGCCAGTGGTCGAACAGCGTCATCACCATGCGCGCGAGCGCACCGCGCGCCTGCGGGTCGGGCAGCGCGGGGGCGGGTTGCGGGCGTTCTCGGGCGGCGGGCATCGGATGGTGGTCGAGGGGCGCGTGATCGAGGACCCAGTATACTCGTGCGCGTACGAACGTAACACATAAACGGATCTTCGAAACAACCATGCACCCTGCACGCCATCCCACCGCCCTGCGCACCGGCGATCTGCTGCGCGCCGCCGGCATCGACACCGAGGTCGTGGAGTTCGACCAGCCCACGCGCACCAGCGCCGAGGCGGCCGAAGCGATCGGCTGCTCGGTGGCCGAGATCGCGAAGTCCATCGTGTTCCGCGGCAAGACCAGCGGGCAGGCGGTGCTGGTGGTGGCCAGCGGCGACCGCCGGGTCAGCGAGAAGAAGGTCGAGGCGGTGCTGGGCGAGCGGCTGTCGCGCGCCGACGCCGACTTCGTGCGCACGGCCACCGGCTACGTGATCGGCGGCGTCGCGCCGCTCGGCCACGCGCAACCGGTGCGCCTGCTGCTCGACGAAGGCCTGTGCCGCTTCGCCACGGTGTGGGCTGCGGGCGGCACGCCGTATTCGGTGTTCCCGCTCACGCCGCCGCAGTTGCAGGCGCTCACCGGCGCGGCCTGGGCCGACGTCTGCCAGTGACGCGCGGCACCGCTCGGACTTGACACGCCCGGGGCGCGGGCCGACCATTCGCGCCGTTCCCCCCAACGTCCCGTGGGGTCATCCTCGACCCCATTCCTTCACGGCGCCCGCGCACGCTCGCATGCCCCTCACCCGTCGTTCCCTGCGGCGCTTCACCTGGATCGCGATCCTGGTGATGTGGGCGAGCGCGCTGATGCCGACGATCGCCCGCGCGCTGGCCGCGCAGGCGCCCGCGTCCTGGGTCGAGGTGTGCACCGACGTGGGTATGAAGCGCGTGGCGGTCGACGACGACGGGCGGCCGGCCGACACGGGTGCGCCGGCGTCGGCCAACCCGATGACCGATCACTGCGTGTTCTGCTCCCTCGGCGGACCGGACGGGGCGGCACTGCCGGCGTCCGGCACCCCACTGCTGACGGCCGGGCTGAGCGACACCGTTCCCGTCCTGTTCCTGCGTGCGCCGTACACGCTGCACGCCTGGGCGCACGCGCAGCCGCGCGCCCCACCCCTGCGCGCCTGACCCCTGACCCGAGTGCATGCCGGCCGATCGCGTGATCCGCGCCGGGTGACGCGGAGCGCGCGTGCGCGCCCTGCCGCCTCCCCGTCGGTCGTGCGCCCGTCCTGCCCCGGTTCCCGTTTTCGCCCCTGCCGCCGACGGCCCTGACCGCCGACGGCGGACGTGACGGGCGCCGCACGCACGGTCAGGGTCCGCCCGCACCGTCCGCACGCGCCGTCCCCGGCGCCCGGACCCCGCCTTCGCACCCGGCGCGCCGGCCATCCGCACAGCGGCTACTCGCACAACGGCCACCCGCGCGCGCTCCGAACGGATCCGCTCATGTCCGCATCACGTCTTCCTTCCCGCGTGGCCCCTGCGCTGCGGGGCCTGTCCGCCGCGGCGCTGCTGGCGCCGGCGGTGGCGGCCGCGCAGTTGGTGCCGCCCGTCGCTGGCGCCACCGCCGCGACCTCCACCACCTCCACCACCTCCACCACCTCCACCACCTCGACCACCTCGACCACCTCCGCCACGTCGACCGCCTCGGCCATCTCCGCCACGTCGACCAGCGCCTCCACCGCCTCCTCCAACGTCACGCTCGACACCGTCGTGGTCACGGCGTCCAGCCGCGCGCAGCCGCTGGCCGACGTACAGGCCGCCGTGCAGGTGATCACGCAGGACGACCTGCGCGCCTATGCCGGCACCAGCGTCACCGAGGCGCTCAAGCTCGCCGTCGGCGTGGATGCGCGCGCCAACGGCACCAGCGCGTTCGTGGCGCTGCGCGGCTTCATCGCCAACGCCGGCAACCCGGTGCTGCTGCTCGTCGACGGGCTGCGCCGCACCGCCAAGTACGGCACCGCGAACCTGAACCTGCTGTCGGTCGAGGACGTGGAACGCATCGAGATCGTGCGCGGCCCGATGTCGGCGCTGTACGGCGCCGACGCCACCGGCGGCGTGATCAACGTGATCACGCGTGCGCCCCAGCCCGGTCAGGCCTTCGGCGGGCACGCGCGTGTGCTCTACGGCAGCACCGACGGCGGTCAGCGCGGCACCGTCGTCGCGGCCGGCACGGTCTACGCCGGCAGCGCGCACACCGGGCATCGGGTGAGCGTCGAGAAGCGCAGCCGCGATCTCTTCCGCTACCCCGGCACGCCGTCGTCGGCCAGCGACCTGGCGAAGATCGACGAGACCTTCGTGTCCTACGAGGGCACGGTGCGCCTGGCGCCGCAGCAGCAGCTGCGCTGGCTGGTGGAACACGCGGATCAGGACGACACGACGCCGGCCCGCACCGCGCGCGCACCGGTCACCGACTTCCTCGGCTACGAACGCGAGCGCCGGACGTTCGGCGCGCTGCGCTACGCCGGTGCGGTCGGGCCGGGCGTGCTGAGCGTCGACCTCGGTCAGGGCACGTCGAAAGGCTCCACCACACGCAGCTTTCCGACGATCGAGACGACCGACTACGACCAGACGCAGCTGCAGGCGCGCTACGCGCTGGAGCTCGGCACCCACAGCCTGGTCGCGGGCGCGGGCGTGAACCGCGACGTGCTGAACGTCAGCATCGTGTCGAACGTGGCACGCACGACCGGCCGCCACGTGCTGCTGCAGGACGAGTGGCGGTTCGCGCCGGCGTGGACCCTGCTGGCGGGCGTGCGGCACGACGATTTCTCCACGTTCGGCAGTGCGACCACACCGCGCGTATCGCTCGGCTGGGCGCCCGGGCCGCTGCAGTTCCGGCTCGCCTATGGCGAGGCCTTCCGCGCGCCGTCGCCGCTGGAGCAGCACGCGCGCTTCGTGCGGGGGCGCTTCCTGATCCTGGGGAACCCGTCGATCCAGCCCGAGACGAACAAGTCGTGGGAGTTCGCGACCGCCTGGCGCAGCCGGACCGTGTCGGCCGAATGGGTGCTGTTCCGCTCGAACGTCGACAACCTGATCCAGACCGTCAATGCCGCCGCCGTGGCGGGCGATCCGGCCGGGGTCACCACCCGGACGCTCTACGCCAACGTCGGCAAGGCGCGCCTGCAGGGCTCGGAGCTGAACGGCACCTGGCGCGTGTCGGACCGCTGGCAGCTGGTCGGCGGCTGGGACTGGCTCGACGCGAAGGACGCGCTGAGCGGCGCGCGCCTGACGCAGCGGGCGCGCCACACGATGCGGGCCGGCGCACGCTGGAGCGGGGGCGCCTGGCGGGTCGACGTGCATGCACGCTACCTCCGCGACTACTGGGCGAGCGCCGCCGTGGTCGCGCCGACGCCCGCGCCGCCCCCGTCGTCGAGCAATTTCGGCACGGCCGACGTGAAGCTGACCTACGCCTTCGACCGCGCGTGGTCGGTGTCGCTCGGCATCGACAACCTGTTCGACCGCCGCCAGCCGTCCAACTACAGCGCGACCGGCTCGGTCCAGGACCCGCCGGGACGCTTCGTCTACGCCACTGCCATCCACCGCTTCTGAGGCCGCCATGGACACTGCAAACCCGTCCCCCTCCCCTGCCGCGCTGCTCGACGACCCCATTGCGCTGCGTGACGCCTGGCAGGCCCTGCGCGCCCGACACCCGCATCTGCACGGACCCGAGGCGGCCGCGCGGCTCGGCGTGCCCGAGGCGGCGCTCGTGGCCAGCCGGATCGGCGACGGCGCCTGCGCGCTCGACACCGACCTGGCCGCGCTCCTGCGCGGCTGCGAGGACTGGGGCAAGCTGCTGTTCGCCGCGCGCAATGCGATGGGGGTGTGCATCACGATCCTCGACGACGCGACCGTGGGCCACGCGCCCGGGCGCCTGGCGCTGCGCACGTCCGCGGTCGAAGCCCTGATCGACACGCGGGCGGCGGCCTCCGTGTTCCTGTTCGAGGACCGCGACGCGCACGGCCACACGGTGAGCCTCAACTGGTTCGACGCCCGCGGCGACGTGCTCGGGCGCCTGTTCCTGATGGCGAAGTCGGGCCGCGCGCGTGCGCTTCCGCAGCTGCAGCGCTTCGTGCGGCACGCGGCCGATGCGCGCTGGCGGGCGCAGGACGGGCCGCCCGTGGCCGTGATGCCGCTGCCGTCTTCGCTGCGGCGCGTGGCCGCGATCGCACACCCCGCCCCCGACCTGATCGCCGAGCGGGTCGTGCTGGGCTGCGCGGCGCTGCCCCGCTGGAAGGTGTCGATGTGCGGGCCCGGCGCCGCCGTCCGCTACGAAGGACCGCTGGGGCGGCCGATGCACACCCCGCCGGCGGTCCACGCGACCGATGCGCTGTGCAAGCTCCACCTGCGCATGGCGGCGGCGCGCAGCGCCTGGCGGTGCGCGACCGACGACGGTGCGCCGGGCATCGCGTGGTCGGACGGTGACGGCGGCACGCTGGCCTTCGTGCCGATGGCCGACGCCGACGTGACGGCGCGGTGGGGTGCGGCACTGACCGACGGAGGTGATCGATGAGTGCCGGCAGGACCGACCGCCCGCAGCCCGCGCGCCGCACGCTGCTGCGCACCGTGCTGGCAGGCGCGGCGTGGGCGACCGTGCCCACGGCGCGCGCTGCCGCGGGACGCGGGCCGCACCGCCTCATCGTCACCAACAGCTACGTGGCCGAGCTCGTCGTGGCGCTGGGCGCAGCGTCGCAGATCGTCGCCGTCGGCGGCGGCAGCGACCACCTCGCCGAGCTGGCCGGCGTGCCGCGTCTGCCCGGGTTCCGGCAGACGTCGGCCGAGCCGATGCTGTCGGTCGCACCGACGCGCGTGCTCGTCACCAGCGAGTGGACCGTGCCGCAGACGCTCGAGCAGCTGCGGGCGGCGGGCGTCGCGGTCGACGTGCTCGACGCGCAGGCGTCGGTCGCGGGCGTGGAGCGGCGCATCCGCCACGTCGCGACGCTGCTGGGACGCGAGGCCGAGGGCGAGCGGCTCGCGGCGCGCTTCCGGACTGAGATGGCCGAGGCCGCATCGGTCGTGGCGCAGGTGCGCCGCCGGCCGCGGGCGCTGTTCATCCTGGCCGGAGGCCAGCGGCCCACCCTGGTCGGCGGGCGCGGGACGAATGTCGCCACGCTGCTGGCGCTGGCCGGCGCCGACAACGTGGCCGACGGCTTCGACGGCTTCAAGGTGATGAGCCAGGAGGCGATGATCGAAGCGGCGCCCGAGGTGATCCTCACGAACCAGGACGGCACCGTGCCCACCGACGGCGTGCCGGTGGCCCTGCTGGCGCCCGGCGCGCGCGCCACGCCGGCAGGACGGGCCGGCCGGCTGATCACCGTGCCGGGACACTACCTGCAGGGCATGGGCATCCTCACGCCGCAGGGGATCCGCGCGCTCGGGCGGCAGCTGCATCCGCAGCTGTTCCGGTGAGCCGGCGATGAGGTTCGATCCAGGCCCCGCGCCTCGACCCGCGCTGCGTCGCGCCCGCGGCGTGCTGCTCGCGGTCGCGCTGCTGGTCTGTCTGGCCACCGCGGTGTTCGCGATCGGCGTCGGCGCCGTGCGCATCCCGCCCGCCCAGGTGCTGGCCGGTCTGTTCGGCTGGGAGGATGCCCTGCTGAGCGATGCGATGCGCACCGTGGTGTGGACGGTGCGTCTGCCGCGCGTGCTGCAGGGCCTGCTGGCCGGGGCGGTGCTTGCCACGGCGGGCGTGCTGCTGCAGGCGCTGTTCCGCAATCCGCTGGCCGACCCGGCGCTGATCGGCGTGTCGGCCGGCGCGGCGCTCGGCGCGGTCACGGTGATCGTGCTGGGCGCCACCTGGCTGGCCGGCCTGGCCCGCCTGCTCGACGTGTGGACGCTGCCGGCGGCGGCGTTTGCCGGCGCGCTCACGACGGCGTCGGTGGTGTTCGCGCTGGCACGACGTGACGGTCTGCTCGACCCGGGCACGATGCTCCTGTGCGGCATCGCCATCAACGCGCTGACCGGCGCCGGCATCGGGCTGCTCACCTACCTCGCCACCGACGAGCAGCTGCGCAACCTCACGTTCTGGTCGCTGGGCAGCCTGGGAGCGGCCACCTGGGGGTCCCTGACCGGCATCACGCCGGCCGTGCTGCTGATCGTGGTCGCCGTGCCGTGGCTGATGCGCCCGCTCAACGCACTGCTGCTCGGCGAGTCCGAGGCGCTGCACCTGGGCGTGCCGGTCGAGCGGCTGAAGCGCTGGGTCGTGGTGCTGGCGGCGGCGGGCGCCGGCGCCGTGGTGGCCGTCTGCGGCGTGATCGGCTTCATCGGGCTGATCGCACCGCATGCGGCACGCCTGCTCGCCGGTCCGGACCATCGTGTCGTGCTGCCCCTGTCAGCGCTGATCGGCGCCACGCTGCTGACCGCCGGCGATCTCGTCGCGCGTACGGCGGTGCGCCCTGCCGAGCTGCCGATCGGGATCCTGACTGCGCTGCTCGGCGCGCCGTTCTTCCTGTGGCTGCTGCGCGGGCGGGCCCGGGAGGCCGCATGAGCACCCTGCTGCACCTCGACGACATCACCGTTCGGCTCGGCCCGCGCGCGCCGCTGCGCGGGCTTTCACTGCAGATGGCGGCGGGCGAGTTCGTGGCGGTCGTGGGCCCCAACGGGGCAGGCAAGAGCACGCTGCTGCGGGCGATCACGGGCGAGCTCCGCTGCACCGGCTCGGTGGTGTTCGACGGACGCGCGCGCGCGTCCTGGCCACGACCGGCACTGGCGCGGCGCCTGGCGGTGATGACCCAGCATCCGCACCTGGCGTTCGACTTCACCGTCGACGAGGTGGTGGCGATGGGACGACTGCCGCATCGGGGCGCGGGTGCGGCGGCCGATCGCGCGGTCGTCGACGCGGTGATGGCCGAGCTCGCGCTGCAGCCGTTCGCGGGCCGCTCGTACCTCGCGCTGTCGGGCGGGGAGCGGCAGCGCGTGCAGTTCGCGCGCGTCGTCGCGCAGATCTGGCAGACCGACGCGCCGGCGCTGCTGCTGCTCGACGAACCGACGTCGGCGCTGGACCTCGCGCAGCAGCACTCGGTGCTGGGCCTGGCCCACCGGATGCGGGCACGCGGTACGGCCGTGCTCGCCGTGCTGCACGACCTGAACCTTGCGTCGCGCTACGCCGACCGCGTGCTGATGCTGCGCGACGGCGCGCCGCGCGTGCTCGCGCCGCCGACGCAGGCGTTCACGCCCGAGCGCATCGCCGAGGTGTTCGGCGTGTCGGTGGAGTGCCTGCGCAGCGCGCGCGACGGCCGGCCGCTGGTGGTGACGTCGCCGCCCCCGCCGCATGCGGACGGCCCGTGCTGAAGCGACCGCCCTGAGTCGACCGCGCTGAGCCGAGCGCGGAGGCTCAGACCCCGCGTCGCTGCCGCATCGCGCGCCCGATGCGCTCGAGGTCCGTGTCGCCCAGCAGCCGTGCGGCCATCGGCAGCAGTTCGGCCTCCTCGCGCGCGATGTGGCCCGCGTAGAGATCGACGAACGGCTGCACGACGTCCGCATCGAGCGATATCGGGGCCTCGGCGGGTGCGTCGACGATCGCCTGCAGCGCAGTACGCACGCGCCGCCAGTGCGCTTCGAGCACCCGGTGCTCGGCGGTGAGCGCCGCGGTGATGGCGTGCAGGCACACGGCGTCCGATCCCGCCATCGACTCGATCAGCGCTGGGAACAGGTCGACTTCCTCGTCGGCGTGGTGGTCGCGTGCGGCGGTGTCGAAGTAGCGCATCACGCGCGTCGCGGCAGTGCGCGCGCGCGCGTCGGCGCCGTGGGCGGCCACGTGCGGCACGAGGCGACGCAGGGTGTCGCACTGGTCGGCCACCCGCAGATGGCAGGCGGCGAGCATCTCCAGCGGCACTTCGAAGCTGGCGCCGGCGGCGCCCTGTCCGGGCGGTGCGATCTTCATGGTGGATCCTCCTGCGGCAGGGTACGCCTCACGCGGGTGCGCGGTGCCGTGTCCTCAGCCGCAGCAGGGCCGCGAACGCGGTGGCGCCCAGGCCCGCCGACAGCCACAGTGCGCCGGCGCCCCAGCGCTCGAGGGCCAGGCCGAAGAGCACTGGCGCCGACGCCTGCGACACCCGCGCCGGCAGCGACAGCCATCCCTGCCGCGCGCCGTAGCCGTGCGCGCCGAACAGCGCCAGCGGCAGGGTGCCCTTGGCGATCGTGAGCAGCCCGTTGCCCAGGCCGTGCAGCACCGCGAAGGCGGCCGCCATCGCCGGCCCGCCGACGACCAGCGTCGCGACCCCCACCGGATGCGCGAGTGCCGCCAGGCGAGCCGACACCATCGGATGCATGCGCCGCAGGAAGCCGAACTCGAACAGCCGCCCCGCCACCTGCGCCGGCCCGATCAGCGTGCCCACGCCCACCGCCACCGCCAGGCTCGCGCCCGCCGCCTGCAGCAGGCCCGGCAGATGCGAGGCCATCGCCGTGCTGATGAACATGGTCAGCGAGAACACGAACGACAGCAGCGCCATCGTGAACGCGGCCCGCTTCGGGGGCATCGGCGCGGGCTCGGCGCTCGTGCCGGCCGCATGGCTGGCTGCTGTCGCGGCTGTGGCGGGTGCGGCGTGTACCGCTGTTGTGGCCGACGGGACCGTGGCGACCGATCCGGCGGATGAGGCAGACGCAGCAGGTGCAGCAGGTGCAGCCGGTGCAGCCGGCGCTGTCGCCGCAGCAGACGGCGCCCGCCCCTGCCCCGCCCGCGGCAGCCAGGCGTTCAGCGGCAGGCCGATCACGAGGTGCAGCGCCGCCCATCCGAAGCACGCGCCCCGCCAGCCGTAGCGCGCCTCCATCCACGCCGACAGCGGCCATCCGACCGTGCTGGCGAAGCCGGCGATCAGCGTGATGCCGGTGATGGGGTTGCGCGCCTCGCGACCGTACAGTCCCACCAGCGTGGCGAACGCCGACTCGTACAGGCCGGCCGACATCGCCACGCCCAGCAGCGCCCAGGCCGCGAACAGCACCGTGGGATTGGGGGCCGTGCCCAGCGCGACGAGGCCCAGTGCGAACAGCAGGTTCGTGGCCATCAGCACCGGTCGGCCGCCGCGGCGGTCGATGGTGCGCCCCGCCCACGGTCCGAGCAGCGCGTTCACCACCAGCGACAGCGAGAACGCGGCGAACACGGTGGGCGTGCCGATGCCCAGGTCCGCGGCGATCGGTGCGGCCAGCACCGCCGGCAGGTAGTAGGACGACGCCCACGACAGCGTCTGCGCGGTGCCGAGCACCGCGACCACCTGACGGGGGCTGCGCGGAGGATGCGGCGAGGCGGCCTGCATCACGCCGGTCGCCCGGCGGTGCGCCAGCGGTTCACCAGCCAGACCAGCGACAGCATCACCGGCACTTCGACCAGCACGCCGACGACCGTGGCGAGCGCGGCGCCGGAGTCGAGCCCGAACAGCGAGATGGCCACCGCAACGGCCAGCTCGAAGAAATTGGAGGTTCCGATCAGGCAGGCGGGGCCGGCGATGTCGTGCGGCAGGCGCAGCATCCGCGCGCCCGCCCAGGCGATGAAGAAGATGCCGTACGACTGCAGCACCAGCGGCACGGCGATCATCGCGATGACCAGCGGCTGCGCGAGGATCGTGTTCGCCTGGAAGCCGAACAGCAGCACCACGGTGGCGATCAGCCCGACGACGGACCACGGCTTCAGCCGCGCGACGAAGCCGCCGACCGCGTGTGCCGATCGGCGCGCCAGCACGCGGCGCGTGGCCATCCCGGCGGCAAGCGGCAGCACCACGTACAGCACGGTCGAGAGCACGAGCGTCTCCCACGGCACGGTGATCTTCGTGACACCGAGCAGGAACGCAGCGATCGGCGCGAAGGCGACGACCATGATCAGGTCGTTGACCGACACCTGCACCAGCGTGTAGTTCGGGTCGCCCTTCACCAGCTGGCTCCACACGAACACCATCGCCGTGCACGGCGCCACGCCCAGCAGGATCATGCCCGCGATGTACGCCTGCGCGGAGTCCGGCGACACCCAGGCGGCGAACACGTGCTCGAAGAACAGCACGCCCAGCACCGCCATCGTGAAGGGCTTGATCAGCCAGTTGACGACGAGGGTGAGCACCAGGCCGCCGGGACGGCGGCCCACGTCCTTCACCGCGCCCCAGTCGATCTGGATCATCATCGGATAGATCATCACCCAGATGAGCACGGCGACGACGAGGTTCACGTGCGCGACCTCGAGGGCCGCCACCGCCTGGAACACGTCCGGCAGTGCGCGTCCCAGCGCCACGCCGGCGGCGATGCCCAGCGCGACCCATACCGTCAGATAGCGTTCGAACAGTCCCATTGTGGTGCCCTCAGCCGCGCACTGGCGCTTCGGCGCCCGGACGTGCGCGGCGCGACCGGCGCATGGTGTTCGGTTTCGGCGGGGTGCAGGGTTCCCCCTGGCAGCAATGGGCCGTCAGGTACTCGAGCAGCGCGTTCATGTGGTCGATCGAGGGGCGGTAGATCAGGTGGCGTCCGTCCCGCTCCTGCGAGACCAGACCGGCATGCAGCAGCTCCTTCAGGTGGAAGGACAGCGTCGACGCCGGCACGTCCAGCCGCGTCGCCAGCGCGCCGGGGGTCAGGCCGACCGGTGCCGCGCCGACCAGGGCGCGGAAGATGCGCAGGCGCATCTCCTGGGCAAGCGCCGACAGCAGGCGCACGGCGATCTGTTCTTCCATGATTCCAGTGTAGTGGAATTCATGGACTGCCGGGTCGGATGTCGTGCGCGACCGTCGGTGTGTCGCGCGCGACCATCGGCACCCCCAGCGCCCGGGCCAGCGTCGCGGTGAGCGCAGCGCGCTGCAGCTTGCCCTGGTCGCTGCGCGGGATCTGCCCGACGACGACGATGCGCCGCGGCATCCGCAGGCCGAGTGCATCGCGCGCATGGGCGAGCAGTTCCGCCTCCGACGCCGTATGCCCCGCGTGCAGGGCGACCGCGCACACGGGGATGTCCTGGTGCATGCGCGAGCGCATCGGCACGGCGGCGGCGTCGGCCACCGCCGGATGCCGGCCCATCACCTCCTCGATCTCGGCGGGATGGATGTTGATCCCGTCCAGGATCATCATGTGGTCGGCGCGCCCGCGGTGGAGCAGCTCGCCGTCCTCGGTCAGCAGGCCGAGATCGCCCGGCACGAACCAGCCGGCCCGGAAGGCCCGGGCGGTCGCGGTGTCGTCGTCGACGTAGCCTTCGACCAGCCCCGGCCCGCGCACGCCGATCAGTCCCGTCTCGCCCGCCGGCAGCGGCCGTCCGTCCCCGTCGGTGATGCGGACCTCGATGCCGGCGACGGGCCGCCCGACGCTGCCGGGCGCGCGGTGCATCTGCCCCGGCCCGACGCAGGTGGCGATGCCGAATTCGTTCATCGAGTAGGCGACGTACAGGTTCGGACAGAGCCTGCGCATCACCTGTGCACGCAGTGCGTCCGACACCGTCGAGCCGCCGATCCGCAGCACGCGCAACGCACCCAGCACCGGCGGGCCGTCGGCCGGCGCACGCTGCAGCAGCCGCTCCATGTGCACGACCGAACCGTGCACCACGGTCACCGCGTGGCGGGCGCAGACCGCGCGCAGGTCGTCGCGCCGCCGGTCGAAGAGCACGACGGTGGCGCCGTCGGTCAGGGTCTCCAGGTACCGCTGCCGGGTGATGGCGAAGTCGATCGGCGAGAGGCAGACGACGCGATCGGCGGGCGAGATACCGAAGGCCGCGCGCTGCATCGCGGTGCGGGCATGCGAGACCGCGTGATCGAGCGCGATCAGCTTCGGTCGGCCGGTGGACCCGGATCCGACGATCAGCAGCCACGGCGCTGCCGGGGCCGGATCGCGCAGCGTCGCGTCGTCGGGCTGCGGGGCAGGCGCAGGCGGTGCCAGGTCGAAGGCAACCGTCGGCAGGCCTGCGGCATCGGCGTCGGGGCGGTCGGTGACGAGCACCTGCGCACCCGTGGACGCGGCCGTGCGCGCCCGCAGGCCCGGCGGGTCGCCGGCGGGGAGCGCGACCAGGGTCGCGCCCATCCGCACCAGCGCCAGGGTGGCGACGAGGCTGTCGAACTCGCGGTCGAACGTGAGCGCGACGACGTCGCCGCGGCGCACGCCCGCGCGCGCAAGATGCGCGGCGGCCCGCCAGGTCGCCGCGTCGAGCGCGCCGTAGGACACCGTGCGGTCGCCGTCGACGACCGCGATCGCGTCGGGGCGTCGTGCGGCCTGGGCCGCGAACGCGTCGGCCAGGTTGCCGGCCGACCGGTCGCCGGAGCGTGTCACTTCGGCGTCCCCTGCAGCACCGCGCGCAGCACGGGGGTCCACCGCCTGCGCTCGGCGTCGATGAATGCCGCGAACGCGTCGCCGGCCAGCGGCATCGTCTGGTACGCGCGCGCAGAGAACAGCGCGCGCGCCGCGTCGCTGCGCAGCCAGCGCTGCACGCCGGCCTGAAGCGCGTGCGCGACGGGCGCGGCCAGACCGCGCGGGGCGGACAGCCCATACCAGTTCGCGATGGTCAGGTGCGGCAGTCCGCGCTCGGCGAAGGTGGGCACGTCGGGGCAGACGTCCGCCCGCCGCGGGGACGACACGGCGAGCGCGACGAGGCGTCCTTCGGCGATCAGCGCGCTGGCCGACCCGAGGACGGCGACGGCCAGCGGCACCTCGCGTGCGAGCACCGCCGCGAGTGCCGCGGCGCCGCCCCGGTAGGGAACGGCGGTGAGGTCCGCGACGGCGCTGCTGCGCAGCTGCTCGCAGACGAGATGCCCATGGGACCCGACGCCCGCCACCGCGCAGAACAGGTCGGTGCGCGCCGGGCGGCCGGCGTCGATCAGCCCGCGCAGGGTCGTGACCTCGCCGTGCGGGTGCGCGACCAGCACCAGCGGCGCGTCGGCCATCAGCACGACGTGCGCGAGTTCGTTCACCGGGTCGACCGCGAGTCCAGGCTGCAGCAGCGGCGCGGCCAGCGTGACGGCCGCATCGCTGGCCAGGAGCACGTGACCGTCGGCCGGCGCGCCGACCACGCGGCGCAGGGCCTGGACACCCGCGCCCTCGGGCTGGTTGTCGACGACGAAGCGCTGACCGTGTTCACGGCCGAGGTGCTCGCAGACGGCCCGGGCGAGCACGTCGGCCGTGCCGGCGGCCGCGCGCGGCACGACGACGCGCACCGGCTTCTGCGGCCAGGGGGCGATGGGCGCAGGTTCGGCCGCTGCCGCGGCAACGGCCGTGCGCGCTGCCGATGCGCCGGCGATGAGCGTGGCTGCGCCGGCACCGACCAGCCGGCGGCGCTGCCGTGCCCAGGGCGGCACGGCCTTCATGCGGCCGGTGCCGCGCGCCATGCCAGGGCGCCGGCTCATGCCGGGTGTCGGCGGCCTGGCAGCACCGTGCAGCCCTCGGGTCCGATGCTGCGTTCCTGGACGTCGAGGTCGCCGTCGGCGTGAAGCCGGCGGGTGAAGGCGTCGATGTCCATGGCTTCCTCCTCGGTGCGAACGTCGGGACGGCGCACTGTAGCAGGGTGCGGTCGGCAGGGCGTGCGGGCGCCGCGTCGACCGCTACATCGACACGCCGCTCGCTTTCACGATCGGCGCCCAGCGCGCGATCTCCGCGGCGAAGAAACGCGCCGAGCGCGCCGGGTCGGCGTCGGTCACCGGCTCGATGCCGAGCTTCGCCAGGCCGGCCGCCAGCGGTCCGTCGGCCATCACCTTGCGGGTGGCGCCCGCCAGTGCATCGACCACGGACGCGGGCACCGCCGAGGGCATCGCCACCACGTTCACGGTGGTCACCGACGAATCGGCGATGCCCGACTCGATCGTCGTGGGAATGTCGGGTGCCACGGCCGAGCGCCGCTCGCCCAGCGTGGCGATGATGCGGATCTTGCCCGCCTGGTGCTGCGGCAGCGCGGTGCCGAACGTGTCGAGCAGGAAGTCGACCTCGCCGGCCATCAGGGCCATCTGCGCCGGGTTCGTGCCCTTGTACGGCACGTGCAGCGCGTTCAGCCCTGCCCTCAGCTTGAGCAGTTCGCCGCCCAGATGGTTGATGCTGCCGGGGCCGGCCGAGCCGAACGTGAACCTGCCCGGGTTGTCGCGGATCAGTTTCACGAACTCCTGCACCGTCTGTGCCGGCAGGTTCGGCCGCACGGCGAGGACCATGGGCACCACGCCGACGATCAGCTGCGTGAAGTCCTTCAGCGGATCGTAGGGCGGGCTCGCGAGCATCAGCGGGCTGGTCACGTGTGTCGACGACGTGCCGAACAGCAGCGTATAGCCGTCGGCGGGCGCCTTGGCGACGGCCGTGGCGCCGATCGTCCCGCCCGCGCCGGCACGGTTCTCCACCACCATCGGCTGGCCGAGCACGTCGCGCGCCTTCTCGGCGAAGCGGCGCCCGAAGATGTCGGTGGGGCCGCCCGGCGGGAACGGCACGACGAGCTTGATCGGTCGCGCCGGGTACGGTTCCTGGGCGTGCAGCGCTGCGCCCGGCAGTGCGACGGCGGCGGCGGCCGCCAGGCCGCGGTGGAGGAAGGTGCGTTTGTCCATCGGGGGTCTCCGGAGGAGGGTTCGCGACGTGGGCGGTTCGGACAGGGGACGATTCGAATGAGCGGCGATGCCGGGCGCCCGGCTCAGCGCGGCATCCAGGCGGGCAGTCGCCGCTCGAGGAAGGCGCCGATGCCGTCCCGCGCCTGCGGCGACAGCAGCCCGACGCTGATGCTCTGCACGGCGGTCTCCATGCCCGAGCGCAGGCCGGCGTCCTCGCACTGCCAGATGAACTCCTTGGTGCGGCGCTGCGCGTCGGGGCTGCCGCGCACCAGCGCGGCGGTGATGCGTGCCAGTTCCGCGTCGAGCGCGCTCCGGTCGACGGCCCGGTTGACCAGGCCCATCTGCACGGCCTCCGGCATCTCGACCCGCCGGCCGGTCATCAGCAGGTCCATCACGTTCTTGCGGCTGACACCGCGGATCAGCGCCATCACCGCGGGCGACGGCGTGATGCCGTGGTGCACTTCGGGGTACGCGACGAACGCGTCGGTCTCGCCGATCGCGATGTCGACCCAGCTGAGCACCGTGGCGCCCGCGCCGAACGCGTACTTCTCGACCACCGCCACCGTGGGCTTCGGACAGTAGTACACGGCCTCGTTGAGCTGCCGCAGGTAGTGGTAGGTGGCTTCCACGGTCTCGATCGGCGCGCTCTGCAGCTTGACGAGGTCGCGCAGCTCGCGCCCCGCGCAGAAGATGCCGTTGGTGCCGCGCAGCACCACGACCCGGCAGGTGTCGTCCTTCGCGCAGGCCCTGAACGCGTCGATCAGCTGGTTGATGAGTCCGTCGTTGAGCGCGTTGCGGTGCGCCGGGTTGTCGATGCGGACGGTGGTGATGCCCTTGCCGTCGGACTCGGTCAGGATCCGACCGCCTGCGGGTTCATGCGTCATATCACGCTCCTGGTGCGTAGTGCTTCGATGCGTTGGGGGTCGTAGCCGAGCTCCTGCATCAGGATCTCGGTGGTGTGCTGCCCCAGTCGGGGCGGTGCCGCGCCGGGCGTGGCCGGCGTGACGTCGAGCTTGATCGGAACTCCGGTCAGTCGCCGGTTCGGGCCGCCCGGTTCCGGCACGTCGAGCATCATCTGCGTCGCGGCCACCTGCGGGTGCGCGAGCGCCGCCGGCACGTCGTGGATCACCGAGCACGGCACGCGTGCCGCGTCCAGCCGCGCGATCCAGTCGTCCGTGTCGCGCGTGCGGAAGATCGCCTCCAGTTCGGCGATCAGCGCACCGCGATGCGCGATGCGGTCGTGCGCGCCGCGGTATTCGGGGCGCTCGGCCAGCGCCGGAACGCCGAGGGCCGTGCACAGGCGTCGCCACGTGTCGTCGTTGGTCGCGCCGGCCAGGATGGAGCCGTCGAGTGTCGGAAACGCCTGGTACGGCACGAGGTGCCACACGCCCGAGCCGCCCCGCTGCGGCTGCACGCCGGTGGCGGCGACGTCGACCGCGTGATAGCCCAGCAGCGCGATGCCGGTCTCGAGCAGCGAGACCTTCACGTGCTGGCCGCCGGCACCGCGCTGGCGCGCGAACAGCGCGCTCGCCGCGCCCGAGAACGCGAGCATGCCGGTGCTCATGTCGATCACCGAGGCGCCGGCGCGGATCGGGCCGCGGTCGGGCTCGCCGGTGATCGACATCATGCCGGTGAAGGCCTGCAGCATCAGGTCGTAGCCCGGACGGCCGCGCAGCGGTCCGGTGTCGCCGTAGCCGCTGATCGTCACGTGCACCACGTCCGGGTTGATGCGGCGCAGGCTGGCGTCGTCGACGCCCAGGCGCACGGCAGCGTCCGGCAGGAAACTGTCGATCACGACGTCGCTGCGACGCACCAGCGCACGCAGGATGTCCTGGCCCTCGGGGCTCTTGAGGTCGAGCGTCATGCCGCGCTTGCCGCGATTGACGCTCAGGTAGTTGGCGCTCTGGCCATCGAGCAGCGGCGCCCAGCGGCGGTTCTCGTCGCCGCCGAGATCCTCGACCTTGATCACGTCGGCGCCGAAGTCCGCGAAGAACTGCCCGCAGTACGGGCCGGCGAGCACGCGCGAGAGGTCGAGCACGCGCAGGCCGGCGTACACGCCGGCGGGTGCGGAAGCAGATGCCGAAGCGGGCGCGGATTCGGATGCGCGTGCGGATGCGGGCGCGGACGCCGCAGCCGCCGTCGCGGCGCCCGTGGGCGCGGCCGTCTCGTTTCCTCTCGTCGATTCGCCTGACACGATCGTCCTCCTTCGAACGGGGCGATCTTGCTTCCCGCCCGAAGCGCGTGTCCAATCCATTCGAAGCGGCCCTGTGATTCCTCATGGGAATCAGCGTCGCTGCCGCGCAAGAGGCGGCGTGCACCACGCACATCGCGGCGGGGTGCATTGACGCGACGGACAGGTGTGGAGGTGTGGAGGCGTGATGGACCTGAAGCTGTTGAGGAGCTTTCTCGTGCTGGCCGAAGAGCTGCACTTCGGCCGCGCGGCCACGCGTCTGCACCTGACGCAGCCGCCGCTGAGCAAGCAGATCGTGCAGCTCGAGGACACGCTGGGCGTGCGCCTGTTCGAGCGCAACCGCCGCGGGGTGCGGCGCACCGCGGCCGGCGACGCCCTGGTGATCGAGGCGCGGCGGCTGATCGCGCAGGCCGAACAGGCGGCGTCGGTCGTGCGGCAGGTGGCGCGCGGCGAGTTCGCCCGGGTCCGGATCGCGTTCAACGCCTCGGTGCTGTTCATGGACGTCGAGCACCTGGTGCGCGTGCTGCGCACGCGCATGCCCTCGCTGGACTGCACCTGGGAGGAAATGGGGTCGGCCGAGCAGTTCGAAGCGCTGCGGCAGGACCGGATCGACGTCGGCTTCGCGCAGCCGCCGCAGTCGCTGCAGGGGCTGTCGACCTTCGCGTTCGCGCGGATCCCGATGGTGGTCGCGCTGCCCGCGGATCACCGCCTGGCGTCGCGCCGCGCCGTGCCCTTGCGCCTGCTCGAAGACGAGGACTTCGTGCTGGCGCCCCGCGAGGTCGGACCGGGCTTCTTCGACCTGGTCATCGGCGCCTGCGTGTCGGCGGGGTTCAGTCCCCGCATCCGGCACCACGCGCGGCACCTGCTGACCACGCTGAGCCTGGTGGCCACCAGCGGTGCGGTGTCGCTGGTGCCCCGGACGCTGGCGCGTGCCTCGCTGCCGGGCGTGGCGCTGCGCCCGATCTCCGGTGCGCGCGTCGAGTCGTCGTACTCGATCGTCTGGAACCCGGGCAACCGGCTGCAGGTGCTGCCCGAGGTGCTGGAGGTGTTCGGCGCCAGCGCGGGCGCGCGCCGACCCGCGCGTGCGGCCGCCCGCCGAGTGCCGGTCAGCCCAGCGGCGCGCGCGTGACGGCGCTCGGCGCCTCGTCGACGTCGAAATAGCGGATCTGCAGGTCGGTGCCGCCGCCGGCGGCCAGGCGCTGCTCGACCTGGGTGCCCCAGGCGCGTGCCGAGGCGAGGTCGTCGAACAGGTAGATCCCGCCGCGACGACCGGCCTCCGGGTCCGCGATCCAGACCTTCCAGCGCAGTCCGGGCAGCTGCGCGATGCTGCGCGCCGAATCGAGTCGGGCCTCGGTCGACGCGTTGCGCTGCTGCGCGCCGGGCATGTAGTTGACCTGAAGGATGACGGGCATTCGGGGCTCCTGGTGCGCGGTACGTGTTACGCGGTACGTGTTACGCGGTGCGTGGTGCGTGGTGCGTGGTGCGCGGTGGTGTGCGGTCCGCGGCCCCGATCGTAGGCGCTTTCGGGCACGCGGACTGCCTGCGCGACCGGATCCCGGAATGGCGGAGCCATCGGCCGCGGCCGGATCCGCTTGTCGGGGGCCACCGGATTCCGTACCGTCGCTGCATCGTCGATCCGGAGACCCCATGGGCACCTTCATCTCGCTTGCGGCCGCCGACGGCCGAAGCTTCGAGGCCTTCCTCGAGACCCCTGCAACACCGAACGGTCGCGGCATCGTCGTGCTGCCCGAGGTCTACAACGTGAACCAGTGGGTGCGGGGCGTCGCGCGGCGCTATGCCGATCACGGCTACACCGCGCTGGTGCCCGATCTCTTCTGGCGGCAGGCGCCGGGCTGCCACTACGACTACGACCAGCCCGGGCCGGCGCGTGCGCAGGGCGAAGCGGTGGACGTCGATGCCGTGGTCGGGGACGTGACGGTTGCCGCCCGGTGGCTGCGCGGCACGCTGGGCGACGGCGCCCGCGTGGGCGTGGTCGGCTACTGCCTGGGCGGGCGCCTGGCGATGCTGGCGGGCGTGCGCGCGCCGGTGGATGCGGTGGTGTCCTACTACGGCGTGCAGCTCGACCGGCATCTCGACGAGCTCGCCGCGCTGCGCACGCCCGCGCTGCTGCATTTCGGCGACCAGGATCCCTGGGTGCCGAACGCGGTCGTGTCGGCCGTGTCGGCGCGTCTGGCGGGCCTGCCGGACGTGCGCTGCCACGTCTATCCCGGCGCCGGCCACGGCTTCGACCGCACGGGTCTGCCCAACCACCATCCCGAGGCTGCCGAGGCCGCGTGGCAGCGCACGCTCGCCCTGTTCGACGGTCAGCGGTCGCCGCGCGTCGATCAGGGTGTGTGATCCAATCGACCGCACCCCGTGCGTCAGGAGCATCGAACGATGACGAGATCCCGCGAAGCCTTCCAGCGCGCGCAGCGCGTCGTGCCCGGCGGCAGCATGCGCCAGTCGACCTGGTTCCCTCCGCATCCGCCGTATGCGATGCGAGGAGAGGGCTGCCGCGTCATCGACCTCGACGGCCGCGCGATCGTCGATTGCGCGAACAACTTCTTCTCGCTGATCCACGGCCACGCCTTCGCGCCGATGGTCGAGGCGATCCGCGACGTCGTCGGCCGCGGCACGGCCTTCGGCATGCCGACCGAGCACGAGACCGCGCTGGCCGAGACGATCCGTGCGCGCTCGCCGCGCTGCGAGCAGATCCGCTTCTGCAACTCCGGCACCGAGGCGGTGATGTTCGCGGTGAAGGCGGCGCGCGCCCTCACCGGCCGCCCGGCGATTGCGAAGTTCGAGGGCGCCTACCACGGCGCCTACGATCCCGTGGAGGTGAGCCTCGCGTCGGATCCGTCGAACTGGGCCGGGCCGGACGGCGATCCGGCCGCCGTTGCGTATGCCCGCGGCACGCCGCCCGGCCTGCTCGCCGACACGGTGGTGCTGCCGTTCGCCGATGCCGATCGGTGCGCGGTGATCCTGGCGCGCGAGGCCCACCGGCTCGCCGCGATCGTGCTCGATCCGGTGCCGTCGCGGGTCGGCACGCTGCCGGTGTCGTCGGCCACGCTCGACGTCATCCGCACGGCCAGCCGGCGTCACGGCATCCTGCTGATCTGCGACGAGGTGATCAGCTTCCGCTTCTCCGAGGCCGGCGCGTATCCGCTGTTCGATCTCGAGCCGGACCTGATCGCGCTGGGCAAGATCATCGGCGGCGGCCTGCCGGTGGGTGCGATCGCCGGTCCGGCCGACCGGATGGCGGTGTTCGACCACACGCGAGGTGCGCCGGCCGTCCCCCAGGGCGGCACCTTCAGCGCCAATCCGCTGACGATGGCGGCCGGGCTGGCCGCGCTGACGGCCTACGACGCCGCCGCGGCCGAGCGTCTGTCGGCGCTCGGCGAGCGTCTGCGCGCGCGGCTGTCGGCGGGACTCGCCGCCCAGGGGCTGCCTGCGCAGGTCACCGGCTTCGGTTCGCTGTTCCGCCTGCATCTGCACGCCACGCCGGTGCGCGACTACCGCACCTGCTACGCCAGCGCCGCCGAGAAGCAGGCGCTGTCGGCCATCCACCTCGGGATGCTCGAGCGCGGGTTCCTGATGACCCCCTACTGTTCGGGCGCGCTGTCCACCCCGATGGGCGAAGCCGAGATCGACGGCATCGCGTCGGCGCTGCTCGACTGTGCCGCGCAGACCGCGCGCACCCATCCCTGGGAGGCATGATGGCCGACACGTCCTTCCGCATGGGCATCGACATCGGCGGCACCTTCACCGACCTGGTCGTCGCCGCCGCCGACGGGCGCGTGTTCGCGTTCAAGGCGCCGTCCACGCCCGCCGATCCGTCGGTGGGCGTGATCGATGCGATCCAGGGTGCGGCGCGCGCGCTCGGGCACGAGACCGCCGGCTTCCTGCGCGGCTGCGAGATCCTGGTCCACGGCTCGACGATCGCCACCAACACGCTGCTCGAGCGCAAGGGCGCGCGGCTCGGGCTGCTCACCACCGAAGGCTTCCGCGATTCGCTGGAGATCCGGCGCGGCCTGCGTCAGGACGTCTGGAACCACCGTGCGCCCTTCCCCGCGCCGCTGGTGCCGCGCCTGCTGCGCCGCGGCGTCGTCGAGCGCGTCGATGCCGCCGGCCGAGTGCAGGTGCCGCTGGACGAAGCGTCGGTGCACGCGGCGCTCGACGTGTTCCGTGCCGAAGGGGTCGAGGCGATCGCGATCTGCTTTCTGCACGCGTTCCGCAATCCCGAGCACGAGCAGGCCTGCCGCGCCCTGATCGAGCGGGCCTGGCCGCAGGTGTGGGTGTCGTGCTCGAGCGACGTCGCGCCGGTGCTGGGCGAGTACGAGCGCAGCGCGACGGTGGCCGCCAATGCCTACATCGCGCCGCGCACCGCGCCCTACCTGCGCGCGCTCGAAGAGCGTCTGACCGGGCTCGGTCTGCAGCGGCCGCTGCTGATCGTGCAGAGCAACGGGGGCGCACTGCAGGTCGGCGAGATCGCGTCGCGGCCGGTGCAGATGGTGCTGTCCGGCCCGGCGGCCGGGGTTGGTGCGATCCGCCACTACGGCGACGACACCGGGGCGCGCAACCTGGTCGCCATCGAGGTCGGCGGCACGAGCTGCGACGTCACGCTGATGCGCGACGGGGTCGTGCAGATGACCGAGCAGCTCGACGTGGACGGCAACTGCATCGCGATCCCGTCGGTCGAGATCCACACGATCGGCGCCGGCGGCGGCACGATCGGCCACGTCGATGCGGGCGGCATGCTGCAGGCGGGTCCGCAGGGCGCGGGCGCGCGGCCGGGACCGGCGGCCTACGGCTTCGGCGGCGAGCGCCCCACCGTGACCGATGCGCAGCTGGTGCTCGGACGCCTCGCGCCGGGCCCCTATGCCGGCGGCGCGATCGCGCTGGACCTGCAGCGTGCGGTCGCCGCGATCGACACCCATCTGGCCCGACCGCTCGGCCTCTCCGTCGAGCAGGCGGCCGCCGGCCTGATCCGCCTGGTCGAGCAGAACATCCAGCACGCGGTCGAGCGGGTCAGCATCGAGCGCGGCTACGACATCCGCGACTTCACGCTGATCGCCGCCGGCGGCGCCGGACCGCTGCACGGCGCCGCGGTCGGGCGCGCGCTCGGCTGCGCCGCCGTCTACGTGCCGCGCCTGGCCGGCGTGTTCTGCGCATTCGGCATGTGCAACGCCGACGTGCGCATCGATCGCCTGCTCGGCTGGTACCGGCGGCTCGCCGACGGCACCGCCGACGACCTCGAACGGGCCTACCGCGGGGTGGAGGCACAGGCGACCGACGCCCTGCACCGCCAGGGCTTCGCCGACGCCGACATCGTGATCGAACGCAGCCTGGCGCTGCGCTACACCGGGCAGCAATGGCCGGTGCACATCGACTGCCCGGGTGCGCTGGATGCCGCCACGCTGCGCCGCGACTTCCAGGTCGCGCACCAGCGGCTGTACGGGCACTTCCAGGAGAACGGCGAGATCGAGATCCTCACGCTCAAGGTCGCGGCCAGCGGACGCCTGGCCACGCGGGCCGCACAGGCCGAAGCGCGGGTGACCGGTGCGCCCCCGCCACCGAAGGCGCGGCGGCCGGTGTGGATCAGCCCCGCCACCGGCACCGTCGACACGCCGGTGCACGACGGGGCCGGGCTGCGCCCGGGCCACGTGATCGACGGGCCGGCCATCGTCGACGAAGCGACGACGACCCTGCTCGTGGAGGACGGCCAGCGCCTGCGCGTGACCGCGGCGGGCAACTACCTGATCGAGCCGGCGGCGCGCGCGGAGGCCGCGGCGGGCACGGGTTCGGACACGCACGGAGGGCACGGCGCATGAGCACCATCGATCCGATCCGGCTGGCGGTGATCCAGAAGCAGGCCGACAACATCTCGCAGCAGATGGGCCTGATCATGACGCGCACCGCGCGCAGCCCCATCTTCAGCCAGAGCCACGACTTCACCTGCTTCGTGGCGACGGCGCGCGGCGACATCATCGCGCAGGCCGACGGCATCCCCATCCACAGCGGCGGCGGCGGGTTCGCCTTGCGCGCGGTGCTCGCGGCCTTCGACGGCGACATCGCCGACGGCGACGTCTTCCTGCTCAGCGATCCGTACGTGGCGGGTGGCAACCACCTGCCCGACTGGACGATGATCCGGCCGGTGTTCATCGACGGGCGCCTGTGCGCGTTCACCTGCAACCGCGCGCACCAGTCCGACATCGGCGGCGGCGCCGCGGGCACCTACAACCCCGAGGCGACCGAGATCTTCCACGAAGGCATCCGCCTGCCGGTGCTCAAGCTCGTCGAGGCCGGCCGGCTGCGGCGCGACCTGATGAACCTGCTGCTGCTGAACTCGCGCTGCCCGGACCTGATGGAGGGCGACCTCAGTGCGATGTTCGGCTCCACCCGCATCGGCGGCGAACGGGTCGCGGCGCTGCTGCGCGACGCGGGGGTCGACGAGGGGCTGCGCTACTTCGAAGCCCTGCTCGACTACGGCGAGGCGCGCATGCGCGCCGAGATCGCGACACTGCCGGCCGGCACCACCTGGCACGGCGAGGACGGCAGCGACACCGACTGCTTCCGCAAGGTCGACGTGCCGATCCGGGTGGCGGTGACGGTGCGCGACGGCGCGCTCGAGTTCGACTTCACCGGCAGTTCGCCGCAGATCGCCGGGTTCAAGAACAGCTCGCTGGCCAACACCTATTCGTCGGTGTACGTGGCCGTCGCCACGTTCTTCGACCACCAGCTGCCGCGCAACGAGGGCCTGTTCCGCGCGGTGCGCATCATCGCGCCCGAAGGCTCCGTGGTGAACGCCCGCCCCCCGGCACCGATGACGATGTGCACCGTCTATCCGGCCACCGACATCATCTATGCCTGCTGGAAGGCGCTTGCGCAGGCGCGTCCCGAGCGCGCGTGCGCCGGCTGGGGCAAGTCGTGCTACGGGCTCAGCTCGGGCCTCGACGAACGCGGCCGCGTGTTCGTGCTGTACCACTGGCACGGGTCGTCGGGCGGCGGCGCCGTGATGGGGCGCGACGGCTTCGGCAGCGTCGGCCTGATGATCTCGCTGGGCGGCCTGACGCTGCCCAACGTCGAAGGCTACGAGCAGTCGTACCCGGTGACGATCCGTCGCCAGGAGTTCCGCACCGACACCGCCGGCGCCGGCGAGTTCCGGGGCGGCGCCGGCGTCGACTACGTGTGCGACGTGCACGTGCCGACCACGCACGCCGTGCGCTCCGAGGGCGTGGACCGGCCCACCGGCTATGGCGCCAATGGCGGACACGACGGTGCGGCCGGCCTGCTCGACGTCGAGGAGGACGGCCACGGCGCGCGGCCGCCGCCCCAGTACGGGCTGCAGCGGCTGGGGCCGTCGCGCATCCGCGTGCGTTCCAGCGCCGGCGGCGGATGGGGCGACCCGATGCGGCGCGACCCGCAGCGCGTGCTCGCCGACGTGCGCGACGAGGTCGTCGGCGTCGCGGCTGCGCGCACCGTGTACGGCGTGGCGATCACGCCCGACGGCCGCGCGGTGGACGCCGACGCGACGGCGCGGCTGCGCGCGGCCGCGC
>ENA-UPTA01001478-UPTA01001478.1-activated-sludge-metagenome-genome-assembly--contig:-NODE-1478-length-26064-cov-7.311008_pt1 | contig 26064 bp, 45 predicted proteins | sample MGYA00238184_ERZ773361 | MGnify/ENA primary metagenome ERZ773361 (study PRJEB29100, sample SAMN05720205) | activated sludge metagenome | isolation source: anaerobic digester from wastewater... | reverse complement strand
GTTTATAAATTTCTAATTTTTTACCTCCATATTTTCGGAGCTTTCCCAGGCACCAAGTGTTGGTGTTGGTGCCTGGCACCGGATAAAGAAACTGTCCTCGTTTAGAATGAAAGTTTTTCAACCAGGACATTGTTTTTCATTATTAAATTTACAACGACAGTGCCTATGAAAACAACTACCGCAAACTCGCCTGCTCCAACATATAATGCATTCAATAAAAAGGGAGTGTTAAACAAATAAGTTAATTCTGCTCCTACCAGTAAAGCGTTTGTAATTACAGGTCCCAAACTTGCTATAATCAGCGCTTTTTTATTCAATCCGAATAATTTTCTTATCTTTACAATGAATACTATTGCCAAAAATGTTGCAAATGAGCCTACCGCAATGTCGATTACCCCAAAGGGGCTCGCTAAGTTAGCCAATATGCATCCCAATACTAAGCCGAGACCATATCTTGGCTCTATAAATGCAAACAAGACCAATACTTCTGATATTCTAAACTGTATCTGCTCGTAGCTCATCCATGCAAAGGCATAGGTCAAAGCAGCATAAGCCGCCGCTATAAGAGCAGTACGTGTTATAAACCGATTGTTTCTTTTCATTAAAAAACTCCTTTCGAATATATTCTCGGAGTCACTAAAAAACCTTGATTTTTTAAGTGGGTGCCAAGAAAACACTATAGATTAAGTTTTTAAGGGACGGTCCTTTTTGTTTTCTTAAAAAAGAATCGTCCCCAAATATTTTTATCTCTTGCTGAACTGTGAAGCTCTTCTTGCTTTTTTCAAACCGTATTTCTTTCTTTCTTTCATTCTGGAATCTCTTGTTAAGAATCCGGCTTTTTTTAGCAAGGGTCTTAATTCCTTGTCTACCTGTAAAAGCGCTCTTGATATACCATGTCTGATTGCTCCGGCCTGACCTGTATATCCTCCGCCCTTTACATTTACCAGTACATCATATTGACCGAATGTATCAGTAATCATTAAAGGCTCTCTTACAAGGTTTCTTAAAGTTTCATATTTGATATAATCATCTAAATCTCTTTCATTTATGTTTATTTTCCCTGTCCCGGGAACTAATCTTACTCTTGCTATCGCTTTTTTTCTTCTGCCTGTTCCTCTGTACTGTGCTTCCATCGTATTCCTCCTCTCCCATTAAAACTCGTATACTTGCGGTTTTTGAGCCTGATTATTGTGCTCGGGACCTGCGTATACTTTTAATTTCTTTAACATTTTTCTTCCAAGGCTGTTCTTTGGAAGCATTCCCTTTACTGCCAGATAAACAGGCTGTGTTGGTTTACTTCGGAATAAATTCCTGTAAGGTACTTCCTTCAAACCACCCGGATATAGAGAGTGGTGTCTGTATAATTTCTGATCTAATTTTTTACCTGTCAATACAACCTTTTCAGCATTTACTACTATTACAAAGTCTCCTGTATCAACATGCGGTGTATATATAGCTTTATGTTTACCTCTAAGAAGTTTGGCAACTTCTGTTGCAAGTCTACCTAATGTCTTACCTTCGGCATCTATGACATACCATGCCCTTTCAACTTCATTAGGTTTAGCTAAGAAGCTTTTCATTTTCTTTCCTCCTGTAATTCTACTGTATTAAATTATCTGTTTATCTATTCAAAAAACCTAACTCCGGGGCATTGGAACGGTTTTTTTCTCTTTTCATACCTAAAGTATTTTATATTAAATAAATTATAATGTCAAGCACTTTTCAGGCACTTTTTCATTAATATCCCGGCTTTATTTATAATTTACCTTCATTAAAAACAACCCTTGGGGAGGAGCCGTCTGCCCTAATACTTTCCTGTTTTTATTAATTAAAGCATCTTCTATGCAATCAATGCTTTTTATTCCTTTCCCAATATCAATTAAGGTTCCTGCAATAATTCTTACCATATTGTACAAAAATCCATCGCCCTTAATATAGAGTTTTAACAAATTTTCCTCTTTTATAAGCTCGGTATCGTAAATAGTTCTCACCGTTGTTTTTACATAGGAGCCTGAAGCCATAAATCCTTTGAAATCATGGGTTCCCTTAATCAATTTAAGGGCTTCTTTCATTTTATCAATATCCAAAGACTGCGGGATAAAACATGAATACCTTGAATAAAACGGATTCCCGACCCTATCATTGTAAATTTGATACATATATGTTTTATCAAGTGCATCAAATCTTGCATTAAAACTCATATCAACATCAACAGATTCCAATATCCTTATATCCGGGGGCAAATTTGCATTAAGCGCAATTTTAATCTTGTCTTCGGGTATTTTGGTGTCTGCTTTGAAATTTGCAACCTGCCCCAAGGCGTGAACGCCGCCGTCAGTCCTTCCTGATCCCGTTAAATCAATTTTTTGCTTCATTACTATACTTAATGCATTTTCAATCGTTTCTTGAATTGTAACCTTATTTAATTGGGTTTGCCACCCGTGATAAGCAGTACCGTCATAGGCAATTAAAAGTTTAATATTTCTTACCATATCTTAATTATTAATACTGCTGCAAAATAAACCGTAAAAACAAATGCTGCAGCATAATCACCCTTTGATATTTTCATTTGCCTCATTCTTGTTCTGTTCTCTCCTCCACGATAGCATCTTGCTTCCATCGCCATTGCCAATTCATCGGCACGTCTGAATGCACTTATGAAAAGCGGAACCAAGAGAGGAACTAAATTTTTTGCCCTGCTCATAATATTGCCGCTTTCAAAATCAGCACCTCTTGATTTCTGTGCCTTCATTATTTTTTCTGTTTCTTCCATAAGGGTAGGAATAAAGCGAAGAGCAATTGTCATCATCATTGCCAGTTCATGTGCAGGAAGGCCGAATCTTTTAAACGGCTTTAACAGACTTTCGATACCGTCAGTCAATATAATGGGCGACGTTGTCAGTGTCAGCATAGATGTTCCCATTATTAGAAGAGTAAGTCTTACAGCCATAAATCCTGCCTGCCTCAAACCTTCTTCAGTAATCTTTATTACTCCGATGGTATATATAACTCTTCCCGGCGTCATCAAAAGATTGATAATAAATGTAATTAATATGATGAATAATATGGGTCTTAATCCTTTGATTACAAATTTAACGGGTACTTTTGAAATAGTAATAATAACGGTCAAAAATATAATAACAAATATGAACCCTGTAAAGCTTTCAATCAAAAATAATGAAATTATAAAAATAAATGTCATGATTATTTTAAGCCTGGGGTCAAGGTTGTGTATGGGAGAATCAACAGGATAATGCTGTCCGATAGTTAAATTCTTAAACATTTCTTCTCCTCACTTCCTTTAATATTTCTTCTTTTGCTTCTTCAATTGTGAGTATATCCTGTTTAATATTAAATCCTCTATTCTTAAGCTCCCTTACGATAGAAGCTGTCTGAGGAATTCCAAGGCCTATTTTTTCCAATTCTTCAGCTTGTGAATAAATTTCTTTTGGACTGCCCTCCATATGTATTTTCCCCTTGGATAAAACTATAACTCTGTCCACCAGTTTTGCTATATCCTCCATACTGTGTGATACCAACACAACGGTAAATTTAGACTCCTCATGCAATTTTTTTATTTGATTAAATATTTCATTCCTGCCTGCAGGGTCGAGACCGGCAGTGGGCTCATCTAATATAAGGTACTGCGGTTTCATTGCAAGTACGCCTGCAATTGCAACTCTTCTTTTTTGACCTCCCGATAACTCGAAGGGAGATACATCTTTTATTTTATTATAATTAAAACCGACTAATTCCAATGCCTCTTTTACCCGAAAATCAATTTCTTGCTGGGAGATATTTAAATTCATTGGTCCAAAGGCTACATCCTTTGCAACTGTTTCTTCAAAAAGCTGGTATTCGGGGTATTGAAATACTAATCCTACTGTTTGACGAATCAACTTTAATTCTTTCTTATCTTTGCCGACTATTGTGCCGTCAACTTCAACTTTACCTTCAGTGGGAAGCTCGAGGCCGTTAAAAAGCTGTATCAAAGTTGATTTGCCGGAGCCGGTATGTCCGATTATTCCCACAAATTCGCCTTGGTTTATCGTAACGCTCACATTATCCAATGCCAAGGTTCTAAACGGAGTGCCTTCACTGTATATATATTTTATGTTTTCTGTTCTTATTGACATAATATGTCCACCAATTCCTTTATATCTATTATATCAGGAGGCAGTTTCAGCCCTTCTTTAATAAGTTCCTGTGCTAACTCGGTTACCTGCGGAACATCCAAACCGTATTTTTTAATTTCATCAATATTTCTGAATACTTCCTTAGGTTTCCCGTCCAATTTAATATTTCCTTTATCCATAACTATGACTCTGTCTGCTTGGACAGCTTCGTCCATATAATGTGTAATTAGAAGTATGGTCTTGCCTTCAGCGTTTAATTTTTTTAATGTTTCCATAACTTCTTTCCTGCCTGAAGGGTCTAACATTGCAGTAGGCTCATCCAATATTATGCACTCCGAATTTAAAGCTAATATACCTGCTATGGCAATTCTTTGTTTTTGTCCTCCAGATAAGAGGTGAGGGGGTCTTTTTCTGTATTCATACATGCCTACTGTATTTAAGGCATTATCAACCCTTCTTCTAATTTCTTCAGGTTGCACGCCTAAATTTTCGGGACCGAATGCAATGTCTTCCTCAATGATGGTTGCCACTAACTGATTATCAGGATTTTGGAACACCATACCGGCTGTCTGTCTTATATCCCAAAGTTTAGAATCATCTGAGGTATCCATTCCTTTAACAAAAATTTTCCCTTCGGTAGGAAGTAAAATTGAATTTATTAATTTAGCCAGCGTTGATTTCCCAGAGCCATTGCGGCCTATAATTGCAGTAAACTCTCCGCTTTTTATATTCAGGGAAACTCCGTTTACTGCATAAGAGGAATTTTTATCATATTTAAATTTTACATTGTCTATTTTGATTATGTATTCTATCATTTTACACCCTTATTTGAATTTTTGCGTTAAAAGCTGCATAAGAATAATATCATCATTCGCATTATTTTACAACAGTAATTTACACTAATGTTACGGTTATCGGTTTCTTTGGAATTACAAAAAAATAAAAGGCTGAGCAAAGTATATCACTCTGCGCACCTTTTATTTTATTCGTTTAATAATAATTCATCATCCTGTTTTCACACAATATTTATGATAACAAAAGAGCGCCTTTGGAATTTTCTAAAATTATTGTATAATTATGCGCCCACTCCAAAAGCACTGAACTTGTTAATATAATCAATAATTCATAATTTTCATATAATAGGTTATAACCATATGGGAGGAAATATAAATGTTTTGTTTAAGAAATAAAATAAATATATGTGACTTTAAACCTGACATTGCCCAAAACTTAGGTAATTTATCCTTAACTGTGCGTAACAGATCAAGCAATGAGCCTGTTGCTTTTGCTGAAGTAAGTGTTTATTATTTGACTATATATGGAGTTTATGGCGAGGGAGGAGAAGCAAGTATGATGGTAAGGCACATAACGGATGAAAACGGCAGAATCCCTGTTATTGAACTGCCTGTCATTGACAGAATCAATCAGCCTAATAACTCGTACTTTGTTACCGTAAGGCATTTCAGATATTACCCTGTTAATATAATGAATATACCGATATACCCTGATATTACCACCGAATACAATGTAATGATAACACCGCTGACCGAACAACATCCTGAATATGAATTTCATATAAGTCCGGAATTGATACGACAAAGGGAGAATTTGCAAAACAATTACAAAACACTGTTTTAACGAGGCGTAATCACCCGCCTCGTTAAAATTTATATACTCAGCTCTTTCATTTATATGCCATACTAATCTCTTACTATTATAAAATTATCTTCAAGCAAGTGCCAGTTTTGAATAAATTCATACAGCAAATTCCAATATGTTATACCCCTTATACCATATTCCTTGACAAGATCGAATTTCGCCTTAAGACTTCTCGGGTCCTCAAACCAAACCTCATGCATCCTTCCCTGCTCATCCGAATAATAGAAAAACGGAGATTGACTTATTTCATCATACTGTATTTGTGCATTATTATCCTGTGCTCTTATTATTGCTGTTTGAGCACTTATAATTTCAGCTTCCCTGCCGCTTACATAGGGTATAATCCAATCCTTGGCGTAAAGTGGCAGTCCGATAAAAATTTTTTCTCTTGGAATTATAGATAAGGCAAAATCTAAAACATTTCTTAAATCATTTATAGGTATAATCGGTGCAGGCGGACCTTCAATCAATCCCCAATTATAGGTTTTCAATAATACAAAATCGACAATCCTTCCAAGTGCCTCATAATCATATGCCAAATAATCCGGACTGATGAACTTAGGCATTAAGGCAACAGAAATATAAAAACCTTCCGTATTTAACCTGCTTCCGGCAACGTGTAAAAAGTTATTGTATGCATCTCTGTCTTCAGGCAGTATATTATCAAAGTCAAACTTTACTCCTCTGTATCCCTTTTTTATCATAATGCTGATAATATTATCTATAAGTTCATTCATTACAGTCATATCGTTAAGAATAATATGAGCAGCATTTGTTCCTGTATCATAATATGAATAATTTACTACCGACATAATAGGTATAACATTATTTAATATTGCTAACTGGATTGCTTGTTGGTCATTAATCCAAAACAGACTTCCATCTTCTCTTGCTATATACGAGAACGGTGTTAAATAAGTTAAATATTTCATCGAGTTGCTCAATACGGGAACGTCTGTATTGCCAAAGACATAGCTGATTCCGTTTACTTCAATCGGCGGTTTGCGCACTTGAGGTATTATTAATGTTACTCCCGGATAAATCAATTCCGGATTAATTATCTTGTTAGTCGATATAAGTTCTCTAAACGGAATAGAAAATCTATCGGCTATATCCCTCAAGGAGTCACCGGATTTGACCGTGTAAAGAATGCCCGGTATCAAATGATTACCCTCCTGTATTTTAATATACTGTATTATATTCTTAACAAAAAAATTGGGGACGGTTTTTCTCAAAAGAAAAAACTGTCCCCGTATCTCTTATGTTACTTAATGCTTCAATAAACTTATTGATTCAAAAGACATTGCCACTGCTGCTGTTATATATACATGCCCCATAGTTTCTTTCGTTAAATATAAACAAATTGCTGTCACAGATAAAGCTGTCACTAATACCCTGCTGATTAATCTAAACTTCTTAAACTTTTTTTTGCTTAAAGGCTTGTTTTCAGATTCAGTCGGAGCAAATACAAATACCATTATAATTGAAAATATAATTCCAAAAAATAATATTGTTTTTCCGTACTCAATAAAATAAGTACTGCTTATGGCTGATATTACAAATAAACAAAACGATAAGGTTATACACTCGATATGAGTTTTCGCATGATACCCTCCGGCATAACTTCTAAGGCTTGAGAAAAATACTATAAATACAATAAGTTCAACCTGCTTTTTCAAAATATATGCCGTTATGGAAAGGATAATGAAATTTATTAATAAAGATATCAGTATTTCAATGCTATATGCGTATATTTCTTTTTCATTGTCTGAAGAATTGAGCCTAAGCCCAATTCCTTCAGACAATTTTGCCGATAATTTATTAATCATTTTCCAGCAGGCATTGAGGTACTTTCGGCTGATTAACAAAGAGTAGGCATGTCACTCCCATTGATGTCTGTGCTGTTGTTACCAAAAGCATTGCAATACATGATAATAATGATAAACTTTTCTTCATTATAATCCCCCTTTCCTTTAACAACATAATAAGACAAAAGGTGGCATAATTCAACATTTTTTCCTGAAAATGCCTATTCGGTTGTTTCCATTGCTCAAACGGTAAATTCGACTGATGCGTTTTTATACATTTCATTGTTTAACATTTCTACATCTATTTTAAAAATATTATCTTCATACCTTATACTCATAAAACCGTTATACTTTTCAGCTATACTGTTAATACTTTTTAAGCCGTAGCCATGTTTAGTTTTATCCTTTTTAATTGTAATAATTTTTTTGCCTTCGGTTAATAAGCTGCCCTTATAAGGATTTTCTGATTTTATAATTAAATAGCCTCCCGCTGTCCCGATAAAGAGCTTCATATTTTTTGTATCACAATCTTGTAATGCTTCAATTGCATTGTTCATTATATTGTTTATAATCCTGCAAATATCTCCCTTGTCGATGTATATTTCTTCATCGGCATTGATATTGCTTGTTAACTCAACGTTTATATTCTTGGACTCTGCTTCCTTTATTTTGAAATTTAAGAATGAAGTTATAATATTCTCGCTGTCTATTTGAGGAATAAGCTGTACATCCATTTCATGAAGTTTCTTTTCTATATGTAATCTGATTTTATCCTTTTGGTTTAATTCATTGTAACCATGTATTAGTGCTAACTCTCCGCGCATATCATGTCTCAGAATTCTTATTTCCTCCAAGGCGGAATTCACATCCGTTAAATACACTCTTTCCAAATTGATTTGCTGAAGCTCCATTTCGTTTTTATGTTTTTCTTCCATGTCTTTTAGAACTTGGTTTATTAAAGTTATAGAAGCAATAGACCATAATGAAATGCATAATGTCAGCATCAATAAGGTTTTACCTATACTTTTATTGGTAACGTCAATGTTTCCATACATCCATGCAAGAATAACCATAATTATCACAGTCAAGACTAATATTAAGCCTACTAGTATATTATATTTGTTGTTAAAAAAGCTTATTTTATCCTTGTCAAACCTTTTCCTCATAAACATATAAAAATATACAAAAAGGGTTTGTGATATTATCATCACTTCAAGTCTGACATTGCTTTGCTCTTGAATGGTGTTTAAATCAAAACCTCCTAATGTGGTAATCAACACTGCTGCCAGCAATTCAAGGATTCCCGTAACTACTATAAGCAAAAATATTATTACAGCCTTTGAAATAATATTGCCTTTGTATATTATTGCTGCTGTAATAAATATCAGTAAATAGAAAGCAATATACAATAAAGGATTTGAATGTATTTGGGAATAATAATTCAATCCGGTGAGCAATACGGTCATTATAACCATTACAATTTCAACGCTGAATTTAAACGATAACCTTCTGTCGTAAAACAGTCCCGTGGCCTTATAAATAATATAAATTTGAAGAAAATTAACAAAAGCCTCAATTAAAATCCATGAATCCACTCTATCACCTCTTGTTTATTTTTTAAATAAATTCACTAAATCCGAAAGGCATCGTCTGCTGGCTTCTTCTGTTTCACCGTTTATAAAAACAATAATATTTTTATGTATTGCTCGTATATTATTAAGATTTACAAGACAGGATTTACAGGATCTTTTGAAAAAACTGATTGAAGACAGACTGTTTTCTATGTTTTTAAGAGTTTGAACCGCTATAATTTCTTGTTTATCCAAAGTATAAATATGTATCTTTCTATCTTCTTTTTTTCTAAGTATATGAGTTATATCGCATAAAGGAATGCGGTGAAATATTCCGTCTGTGTCTTTTACATCAAGAAATTCAAGAGGCATATCCAATTCTGCAATGCACTCCATCAGTTCTTTCTCCAATACATCGCTTTGAATAGGCTTAAGTAAATAATTTTTAGCCTTTACCTGATATGATTCATATGCATATTCTTTATGAGATGTCAGGTAAAAAATAATAACCTTGTCGCTTATTTCCCTTATTAAAAGGCCTGTTTTTATACCATCAATTTCGGGCATTTCCATATCCAGAAAAATTATGTCAAACGTTTTCACCTTAAAAGCTTGTACAAGGGATAAGCCTGAAAAGTATGTATATATATTACAGGCTGTATTATTTTTCACCATTATTACATTTATTAATTCCCTGACTATTTCAACATATTCTTTAGAATCATCACAAACAGCAATATTAACCATATTTTTCCATTGTTACTCCGTGTAATTGAAATGTAATTGCTAGTTAATAATATCATAATAATACGATTATTTCAATGTTTATTTATACATTCGTCAAAAATCCATAAAATTTAAGAACGGCTCATTTTGCCCGTAAGAACAAAAGAACCGCTCCTCTACAATTGTCATTCTGAGAGGTCTGCCCGAAAGATTCTCATGAGATCCTTCGCTTACGCTCAGGATGACATTGTCTTTAGATCCTTCGATTTTACTCAGGATGACAACTATATTATACTAATTCGATTATAGCCATTTCTGCTCCATCGCCTCTTCTGGGCCCCAATTTTAGAATTCTGGTGTATCCACCGTTTCTATCTTTGTATTTAGGAGCAACTTCTTCGAATAGCTTATATACTGCATTTTTATCGTATAAATAAGCTAATGCCTGACGTCTTGCATGCAGGTCTCCTCTTTTTCCAAGAGTGATAATTCTTTCTGCGACTCTTCTTAACTCTTTGGCTCTTGTAACCGTAGTTGTTATTCTGCCGTAAGTTATAAGGTCAGCAGTCATATTTCGAAGCATTGCCACTCTGTGGTCAGATTTAACCCCAAGCTTCCTGTGACTTCCCATTTAGTCCTCCTTTTTAAGCTAATTATCGTTTTTCCTTAAAGATAATCCTAATTCCTCAAGTTTCTTCGATACCTCATCCAAAGATTTTTTCCCGAGGTTTCTTACCTTCATCATGTCTTCCTCAGTCTTGTAAGTAAGCTCCTCAACAGTGTTTATTCCTGCTCTCTTCAGACAATTGTATGACCTTACCGATAAATCAAGTTCCTCTATTGTCATTTCCAAAACTTTTTCTTTTTCATCTTCTTCTTTTTCAACCATAATTTCAACTTCATTAACATGTTCTGTCAATGAAATGAATAGGTTGAGATGCTCATTCAATATTTTTGCACCTAATGAAACTGCTTCTTCAGGCTCTATCGTACCATTAGTCCAGACCTCAAGAGTAAGTTTGTCGAAATCCGTTCTGTTTCCCACTCTTGTGTCTTCAACCGTAAAGTTTACTTTTTTTACAGGCGTATAAATTGAATCAATAGGAATAACTCCGATTGCCTGGCTATCCTTCTTGTTTCTTTCTGCTATAGCATATCCTCTTCCCTGCTCCATTTCCATTTCAATAATGAGCTCGGAGCCTTCTTCAAGTGTTGCTATATGCAGGTCTTCATTAATAATGTCCACATCTCCGCCTGTAATTATGTCTGCCGCCGTAACCTCTTTCGGCCCTTTTGCGTCTATCAATAGCTGCACAGGTCCAGGTACATTCATTTTAGCTGCTAAATTCTTAATATTAAGAATTATTTCTGTCACATCTTCTCTCACTCCGGGTATTGTAGAAAATTCATGCAACACTCCTTGAATGTTTATTGAAGTAACTGCTGCTCCCGGTAAAGATGAAAGAAGTATTCTCCTTAATGAATTTCCGATTGTTGTCCCGTAGCCTCTTTCCAGGGGCTCCACCACTATTTTACCGTAGGTGTTATTCTCATTCTTTTCATTTAAAGTAATATTTGGTTTTTCTATTTCTATCATCCCAACCCTCCTTAATTTTTTGTTTGTCGAGGGTAATCTTCTTAAACGCTATTACTTGGAGTAGAACTCGACAATCATATGCTCTTCTATTGGTATTTCAATATCTTCTTTAGTTGGCTCAGCAATTATTCTTCCTGTGAAATTTTCAGGTTCAACCTGCAACCATTTAGGTGCAGTGTTTTTGTGATTTTCTGCCATAATTTTAAATTTGTCTGAATTTTGGCTCTTTTCTTTTACTTTTATCTCGTCACCGACTTGTAATATCATTGACGGTATATCAGCCTTTTTGCCGTTTACGGTAAAATGACCGTGAACTACCAATTGTCTTGCTTCAGGTCTTGAATTTGCAAAGCCTAATCTGTAAATTACATTGTCAAATCTAAGCTCTAACAATTTCAGCAAATTATCACCTGTTTTTCCGGACATTTTTTCTGCAATATTGTAGTATTCTTTAAATTGTCCTTCCAAAACTCCGTAATATCTTCTAACCTTTTGTTTTTCTCTTAACTGAGTACCATAGTTAGTCAGTTTCTTGTTATTTTGACCATGCTGACCGGGAGCATAATTTCTTCTTCCGATTGAGCATTTGTCGGTATAACATCTATCACCTTTTAAATATAACTTTAAACCTTCTCTTCTGCATATTCTGCAAACAGGCCCGGTATATCTTGCCATCTTTTCACCTCGTTTCTATTATACTCTCCTGCGCTTTGGCGGTCTGCAACCATTGTGCGGTATTGGAGTAACGTCTTTTATTAAATTTACTTCAAGTCCGGCTGCCTGCAGTGAACGAATCGCTGCTTCTCTTCCTGAGCCCGGTCCTTTAACATATACCTCTACTGTTTTCAATCCATGCTCCATAGCTTTTTTTGCTGCTTCTTCAGCAACCATGCTTGCCGCATATGGTGTAGATTTTCTTGAACCCTTAAATCCTAATTGACCGGAACTTGCCCATGAAATTGCATTTCCCTGCAAGTCGGTAAGAGTAACAAGTGTATTGTTAAAGGTAGACTTAATATGAGCCTGGCCTTTTTCTATATTTTTACGTTCTCTTCTTCTTACTCGAGTTGTTTTTTGTTTTTTAGCTGCCACTTAAGTCCCTCCTTTTTATTTTTTAGGTTTTTTACCTGAAACTCTCTTAGGACCTTTTCTTGTTCTTGCATTATTTTTAGTATTTTGTCCTCTTACAGGCAATCCTTTTTTGTGTCTTAATCCTCGGTAGCAGTTGATTTCTTTAAGTCTTTTAATATTCAACGCTACTTCTCGTCTCGCATCTCCTTCTACGGGATGCTTATCTATTTCAGTTCTTAACTTTTGAATTTCATCTTCCGTCAAATCCTTAACCCTTGTATCAGGGTTGATACCTGTTGCTTTTAAAATTTTGATAGAAGTTGGTCTGCCTATTCCGTAAATATATGTTAAGCCAATTTCAACTCTCTTATCTCTTGGCAAATCAACACCTGCGATTCTGGCCATTAAGCTACACCTCCTACATTCGTAGTTTTAATATTTAATTTATCCATTAACCTTGTTTTTGTTTGTGCCTTGGATTTTCGCAAATTACCATAACCTTTCCTTTTCGTCTGATAATCTTGCACTTTTCGCACAAAGGTTTTACTGATGGTCTTACTTTCATTGTAATACCTCCTTACTTTTTCCTCCATGTTATTCTTCCTCTTGTTAAATCATATGGTGATAATTCAACAGCTACTGTGTCTCCCGGAAGAATCTTGATGTAGTTCATCCTCAGTTTTCCAGAAATATGCGCTAAAATCTGGTGTCCGTTCTGAAGCTCTACTATGAACATTGCATTTGGAAGTGCTTCTAAGACTTTACCTTCGACTTCTATTACATCTTTCTTGGACATTGATCACTCAACCTCCATTTCTTTTGATACATACGGCTCTAATAATTTTTTTACATATGCATCGTTTAGATTTTCATTTCTCTGTAATTTTTCTGCAAATTCTGTCAATACTGTTTTATAAATCATTAAATGCTTCACTTTCTTCTTTTTAGGGTTATTTAATTTTCTTAAATCCCCGTCACATACCAACACAAATTGCTCATCAACAACCTCGCATATAAGGAATATTCTTCCCTTATCTCTGCCTGCTTTTGATTTAACTATTTGACCGATTTTCAAATCTGTTGTCTCTTCCATTAGCCCACCTCTACAACACGGTCAGCAATTCCGGCTCTCCGTCTGTTATTGCAACTGTATGCTCGTAATGAGCGGATGGTTTGCCGTCAACAGTGACCACTGTCCAGTTGTTTTCCAAAACCTTAACATTGTATGCTCCTGCATTTATCATAGGCTCAATAGCAAGGACCATTCCTTCCTGCAGCCGCGGACCTTTATTAGGTTTTCCGAAGTTAGGTACTTGCGGTGCTTCATGCATATTTTTCCCTACTCCGTGCCCAACATAATCTCTTACTACCGATAAACCCTGTGACTCTGCATAAGCTTGGATTGCGTGTGATATATCAGACAAACGGTATGGACTTCGTGCATATTTTATGCCTTCATAAAAGCACTGTCTTGTTGCTTCGACTAAATGCCTTTTTTCTTCATCCACTTCCCCCACTAAAAATGTCTTTGCACTGTCACCCACATATCCTTCAAATGTTGCACCTATATCTATACTTACTATATCTCCTTCCCTTAACTCCCTTTCTGAAGGGAATCCATGCACTACTTCTTCATTAACAGAAGCGCATATGGAAAAGGGAAATCCGTTATAACCTTTAAATGTAGGTATGGCATTTTTAGATTTTAAGAAATCTTCAACCAACCGGTCAAGCTCCTTGGTGGTAACACCGGGTTTAATATGCTTTCTCACCAATTCGAGAGACTGTGCTACCAAACGTCCGGCCTTTTTCATTATTTCAATTTCTCTTCTTGTTTTGAGAATAATCATACTATTTCCTCAACTTAGAAATAATATCTTTGCCAACTTGTTCTATGGGTTTCTCACCGTCAATATTTATTATTATACCCTTTTTGGTGTAATAATCAATAAGCGGCTCTGTTTGCTCCATATAAACATTAATTCTGTTTTCAACGGTTTCTTTGGTATCATCCTTGCGCTGGAGAAGCACTCCGCCGCAGTTGTCACAAACTCCCTCTTTTGAAGGTTTGTTAAATGTCATATGATATGTCTGACCGCAATCCTTGCAAATTCTTCTGCCTACAGCTCTTTCAACAAGAAGTTCTTTTCTCACCATTATATTTATTACATAGTCCAGCTTTTGACCCATACTTTCTAAAGCATCCTCTAATGCATCTGCCTGATTGATAGTTCTTGGAAATCCGTCCAATAGGAATCCGTTCATGCAATCATCCTGAAGCAATCTGTCCTTAACAAGTTCAATTGTCAGCTCATCAGGAACCAATTTGCCTTTATCCATGTACTCCATGGCTTTCTTTCCAAGAGCAGTTCCTTCTTTTATATTCTTTCTGAAAATATCTCCCGTGGATATATGCGGTATTGAAAATTCATTTACAATTGTTTCTGCTTGAGTTCCCTTACCGGCTCCCGGAGGTCCCAATAAAATTGCTCTCATTTTCTTTACCCCTTCTATTTTAAAAATCCTTTGTAATGTCTCATTATCATTTGAGCTTCTATTTGCTTCATAGTTTCAAGAGCAACACCTGTTACTATCAAAAGTGATGTTCCTCCGAAATTAATTCTCAAATTCGTAAATGAGAATACCAAAGTTGGTATTGTTGCTATTATTGCAAGTGCAATCGCTCCTGCTATAGTTATTCTGTTTAATACTTTATTTAAAAATTCTGCAGTCGGTTTTCCCGGTCTTATACCCGGTATAAACCCTCCGTTTTCCTTAAGGGTATTTGAATATTCAAACGGATTGAATTGTACCGCTGTATAGAAATACGTAAAGAATATTATCAGCAATATATTTAATGTTGTATAAATATATATTCCGGGACTTCCTGCTACTGAGAAGTATTTTTGAACTCCTCCTGCCATATTCGGGAAGAAGAATGCCAATGTTTGCGGTATTGCCAAAAGTGTTGAAGCGAATATTACAGGCATAACTCCTGCCATTAATACTTTCATTGGAATATGCGTGCTTTGTCCGCCGTACATTTTTCTTCCTACAACTCTTTTAGCATACTGAACAGGTATCTTTCTTTCTCCCTCCTGAATAGCTATAACTCCTACTATTATGAAAAATGCAAATATCAAAAATACTAGTATTTCTAATATATTTACGGCACCTGCCTGGAACTGATAAATCACTGTTCCGAAATCACGTGGATACTGTGATACTATACCTATCATAATTAGAAGTGATATACCGTTTCCGATACCTTTTTCTGTTATCAGCTCACCTAACCACATAAGGAATGCTGTTCCTGCGGTTAATACTATTATTACCGTAACTATTGATATGAAGCTCTTTTCAATAATAGCTGAATTAAAGAACCCTACGCTGTATGCCGTAGCTTGAATCAATGCCAGTATAACAGTTATATATCTGGTCCATTGAGCCATCTTTTTCTTTCCGTCTTCTGCCTTAAATATTTCTTCCAATTTTGGAATAGCAATTGTTAATAACTGAAGTATAATTGAAGACGTAATATATGGATATATATTTAATGCAAATATTGTAAAATCTTTGAAAGCACCGCCGCTCATCATATTGAAGAAGTCTAAAAGACCCCCTGCAGTTCCGGCAAACATACTTTCAACAACTGACCTGTCAATTCCCGGAACAGGTATTACGGCTCCTAATCTATACACTACCAACATTAAAAACGTAAATGTTATTCTTTTTCTTAAATCAGGTATTTTCCAAGCATTTCTTAAAGTCTCAAACAACTAAATCACCTCAGCTTTACCGCCGGCAGCTTCAATCTTTTCTACGGCTGACTTGCTGAATTTGTGAGCCTTTACTGTAAGCTTCTTTTCAAGTTCACCGTTTCCAAGTATTTTAACTCCGTCCAGTTGTTTTTTTAGTAATCCCTCTGATTTAAGAATTTCGGGAGTAATTTCTGCACCATCTTCAAATTGATTCAAAACTTCGACATTCAATTCTGCATACTGTGTTCCAAAAATATTTGTAAATCCTCTTTTTGGAAGTCTCCTGTAAAGAGGCATATTTCCACCCTCAAATCCCGGTCTTGTACCTCCGCCTGAACGAGAGCCTTGACCATTCATACCTCTGCCTGAAGTTTTTCCTTGTCCTGTGGCTGTACCTCTTCCTAATCTCTTTCTCTTTTTAACACTGCCGGGATTAGGTTTTAACTCATGAAGTTTCATATTTAACACCTCCTTGTAGTTATTCAATAACCTCTACCATAAAGTCAACCTTTTTGATCATTCCTCTGATTTGAGGAGTATCTTCTTTTTCAACTACATGGCCTATTTTTCTCAAACCTAGAGCTTTCATATTTTTTATCTGATTCGGTGTTCTTCCGATTAAGCTTTTGATTTGTTTAATTTTAATCGTTGCCATTATCTCACCTCTTAACCTAAAATTTCTTCAACTGATTTCCCTCTGACTTTTGCAACTTCTTCAGAGTTCTTTAGAGATTTTAAGGCTTCCATCGTTGCATTAACTACATTTCTCGGATTATTTGAACCCAATGATTTAGTTCTGATATCTCTAACGCCTGCAAGTTCCATCACTGCACGAACCGGTCCTCCGGCGATTATTCCCGTACCTTCTTTTGCCGGTTTAATAAGAACTCTGCCTGCACCATATCTGCCAATTATCTCGTGTGGCACTGTAGTTTCTTTCAGTGGCACTTTAATCATATTCTTTTTAGCATCTTGGATTGCTTTTCTTATGGCATCCGGAATTTCAACAGCTTTTGCCATTCCTATTCCGACATGACCATTTTCATCACCGACAACAACCAATACGCTGAAACGGAAGTTCCTACCACCCTTTACAACTTTAGTAACACGGTTGATGCTGATAACTTTTTCTTTCACATCCAATTGGCTTGCATCTATACGTCCACGTTGCTCCATGACTAACCTCCTTATTTAAAATTCAAGTCCGCTTTCTCTCGCTCCTTCAGCAAGAAGTTTAACTCTACCGTGATATAAATAACCGCCTCTGTCAAAAACTACAGCATTTATATCTTTTTCTTTCGCTCTTTCTCCTACTGTTTTGCCGACTAATTTTGCTGCTTCTTGTTTTGTCAGCTCAGCTACCTTTTCTCTTAACTCTTTATCCTGAGTTGAAGCACTGACCAATGTTGTACCGGTAGCATCATCAATTACTTGAGCGTATATGTGCTTAGAACTTTTAAATATATTTAATCTCGGTCTTTCAGGAGTACCTGTGATTTTATTTCTTATCCTATTATGTCTTTCCATTCTCTTTTGATTTTTATCAACTTTTTTAAGCAATACACTCACTCCTTTCTTTACTAATTACCGGTCTTTCCGGCCTTGCGTCTAACAACCTCGTCAATGTACTTAATTCCTTTACCCTTGTAAGGTTCAGGTCTTCTCCAATCTCTGATTATAGCCGCATAGTTTCCTACTTGTTGCTTATCTATACCTTTAACAATAATTTTGTTTGTACCATCGACTTCTGTTTCAATACCTTTCGGGTCTTCCATTTCTACGGGATGGGAGAGCCCTAAATTTAAAACTAATTTTTTTCCTTGTTTTTGTGCTCTGTATCCAACACCAACAATTTCAAGAGTTTTTTGGTATCCTTCCGTAACACCTGTAACCATGTTGTTGATAAGCGTCCTTGTAAGTCCGTGGAGTGATCTGTGCTCTTTTTCATCAGATTCTCTTGAAACTATAATTTGATTTCCTACAACTTCTATGTTAATAATCTTTGGCAGCTGTTGTTCAAGCTGACCTTTTGGACCTTTAACAAGGGCGAAGTTATTTTCATCTATTTTTACTTCAACATTTGCAGGTATATTTACAGGCTTTAAACCTATTCTTGACATATCGGCACCTCCTATTCGTTATAATTACCATACGTAGCAGATTACTTCTCCGCCAACTCCCTGTTTTCTTGCTTTTTTATCAGTTACGATTCCCTTTGACGTAGAAATTATAGCTATACCCAATCCGCCTAAGACTTTTGGTGTATCTTCTTTTCCAACATAAACTCTAAGTCCCGGCTTGGAAATCCTCTTAATGCCGGTTATTACTCTTTCTTTATTTTGCTGGTATTTAAGCTCAATTCTTATAATACCTTGTTTTCCGTCATCTATAACATCAAAGCCTTTAATATATCCTTCTTCCAATAAGATATTAGCTATTTCCTTCTTAATCTTTGAAGCCGGTATATCAACAAATTCGTGTTTTGCATGATTAGCATTTCTTATTCTTGTTAGCATATCTGCGATAGGATCTGTCATTACCATGTAAGTAACCTCCTTTTCTTAAAAATTTTACCAACTGGCTTTTTTAACTCCGGGTATCTGACCTTTGTAAGCTAATTCTCTAAAGCATATACGGCATATACCATATTTTCTTAAATAAGCATGAGGTCTTCCGCAAATTTTGCATCTTGTATATTCTCTGGTTGAGAACTTTTGTTTTCTCTTTTGTTTTATTTTAAGAGATGTTTTTGCCATTTCAATCCTCCCTTACTTTCTAAAAGGCATTCCCATCAAGCTTAATAGCTCGCGAGCTTCTTCATCAGTATTAGCCGTTGTTGTGATGATTATATCCATACCTCTTATCTTGTCGATTTTATCATAATTTATTTCAGGAAAAATCAACTGTTCTTTTATTCCCATAGCGTAGTTTCCTCTGCCGTCAAAAGCTGTTTTCGATACGCCTCTGAAGTCTCTAACTCTTGGTAATGCAATATTTACAAGTTTGTCGAGGAATTCGTACATGCGTTCTCCTCTTAAAGTAACCTTGCATCCTACCGACATTCCTTCTCTTACTTTAAAGTTAGAAATTGATTTTTTGGCTTTAGTAACAACAGGTTTTTGACCTGCAATCAATGTCATTTCTTCCATAGCATTGTCTAAAAACTTTGAATTTTCCTTTGCTTCACCAACGCCCATATTTAAAACTATCTTTTCTATTTTCGGTACCTGCATAATGCTTTTATACTGAAACTTTTCCATCATTGCCGGCACTACGTTATCATTATATATCGCTTTTAATCTGGCCATAATCGTACCTCCCTCCTGAGCGTATTATAAAACTGTACCGCACTTTTTGCATGCTCTTACCTTTTTACCGTTTTCTATTTTTGACTCAGTTCTCACGCCTGATTTACATTTATCGCAGTATAGCATAACATTTGAAGAGCTGATTGTTCCTTCTTTTGTAATAATTCCTGCCTGTTGCATTTCTTTTGTTTGTTTCTGGTGTTTAGTTTGCATATTTACATTTTCAACTACAACTCTGTTCTTCTTCGGCATATTTTCAAGAATTTTTCCAATCTTGCCTTTATCGCTGCCTGCTATAACTACTACTTTATCGCCTTTTTTTACGTGCATCTTTACACCTCCTTATAGTACTTCCGGTGCCAGTGAGATTATTTTCATGAACTTCCCGTCTCTTAATTCTCTTGTTATGGGTCCGAATATACGTGTCCCAACGGGAGTTCTATCATCTTTTATAATAACAGCAGCATTTTCATCAAATTTTATATATGTTCCGTCTTTTCTTCTTACGCCGCTTTTAGTTCTAACAATAACAGCTTTTACCACATCACCTTTCTTAACAACTCCACCGGGTGTTGCGGATTTAACCGTACATACAACTATATCGCCAATGTTTCCATATTTAACAACTGAACCGCCCAATACTCTAATTACAAGGACCTCTTTTGCACCTGAATTGTCTGCGACTTTCAACCTTGACTCTGTTTGTATCATGTTTTTACCTCCCTTCAATTGTCTTAGGGTCTATTTAGCTCTCTCTAATATTTCAACTACTCTCCAGCATTTTTCTTTTGATAATGGTCTGGTTTCCATTATTTTAACTATATCACCTATTTGGCACTGATTCTCTTCATCATGTGCTTTATATTTTTTAGTCATTTTAATTCTTTTTTTATAAAGAGGATGTGCGACAAGCTTTTCAGTAGCAACTACTATTGTCTTATCCATTTTATCACTGACTACTTTACCGATTCTTACTTTTCTGTTGCCTCTTTCCAAAGTAAATCCTCCTTCCCTTTACTCCACGTTAATATTTAATTCGCGCTCGCGAATTACAGTCTTAACTCGAGCAATATCTTTCTTGACTTTATTTATTCTCATAGGGTTATCTAATTCCCCCGTTGCAAGCTGAAATCTCAAATTGAAAAGTTCTGTTTTTAAATCCACAACAGACTTATTCAACTCCTCAACTGACTTCTTCCTTAAATCCTTAGCTTTCATCTGCTTCACCATCCTTCTCTGCTGCCGTATCCTTGGCAACAAATTTGCATTTGATAGGTAATTTATGCATGGCAAGTCTCATTGCTTCTCTGGCTACATCTTCTGTAACTCCTGACATTTCAAATAATACTCTGCCCGGTTTCACTACTGCTACCCAGTATTCTGGTGAACCCTTACCTTTACCCATACGTGTTTCGGCTGGTTTTTTTGTTACCGGTTTATCCGGAAATATTTTAATCCAAATTTGGCCGCCTCTCTTAACTGACCTTGTCATAGCTCTTCTGGCTGCTTCAATTTGGTTTGATGTTATCCATGCTGGCTCAATTGCCTGTAGCCCATATTCGCCGTATGTGATAGAATTACCTCTCGTAGCAATACCTGTCATTCTTCCTCTTTGTTGTTTACGGCGTTTTACTCTTTTAGGCATTAACATAATTATTTCCTCCTTCCTTCAGGGCTTTATTGCTTTTTGTCTCTTTTATAATTACTTCTTCTTTTCTTTTTGTTATCCTTGCTTTCGTTTAGCGGTCTTGTAGGCTCTTGATAATCCGATAACAATGAGCCCGGTTTCCTTAAGATTTCACCTCTGCATATCCAAACCTTAACACCAACCTTACCAAACGTTGTATCTGCTTCTGCAAAACCGTAGCTTATGTCAGACCTTAAAGTTTGAAGAGGAATTTTACCTTCTGAATATCCTTCGGTTCTAGCCATATCTGCCCCGTTCAATCTTCCGGATACACTTGTTTTAATTCCCTTTGCCCCAACTTTCATAGTTCTTTGCATTGCCTGTTTCATTGCCCTTCTGAATGAAATACGCTTCTCAAGCTGACTTGCAATGTTCTCTGCAACTAATTGCCCGTTTAACTCAGGAACCTTAACTTCTTCCACATTGATTATTACAGTCTTACCTGTTATTTTCTCTATGCTGTTCTTTAAAATATCAACACCGGTACCGCCTTTTCCGATAATCATACCCGGCTTAGCAGTAAATACACTTACTTTAACTCTGCCGGCAAATCTCTCAATTTCTATTTTTGCTATACCTGCTTGATAGTTTTCTCTTTTTATATATTCACGAATTTTATAGTCTTCAGTTAAATTTTCTGCGAAATTCTTTTTGTCGGCATACCATTTTGAATCCCAATCATTGATTATACCAACTCTTAGTCCATGAGGGTTTACCTTTTGACCCATCTTTTACCTCCTTTACTGTAGTTATTCTCTTTCTTTAACGACTGCACCAACGTGACTGCTTCTTTTTAATATTTTATATGCCGAACCCTTTGCTCTTGGTCTCCATCTTTTGAGAGTTGGTCCTTGATTTGCATATGCATTTACAACATATAATTTATCTCTATCCATATCAAAGTTGTTCTCTGCATTAGCTGCCGCAGATTTCACTACTTTTTCTAAAATTCTTGAGCCCTTGCCGGGATGGAATTTTAAAATTGCCAATGCTTCGTCAACTTGCTTTCCTCTTACCATATCACACACGAATTTCATCTTTCTTGGTGATATTCTGATATATTTAGCAACTGCCTTAGCTTCCATCAGCGAATCCTCCCTTCTTATTTAACTTTCGAAGTTTTGTCGGACTTATCATGTCCTCTATATGTTCTTGTCGGAGCAAATTCACCCAGCTTGTGTCCGACCATATCTTCAGTTATATATACAGGAACGTGCTTTCTGCCATCATGTATAGCCAATGTATGACCTACCATTTCGGGGAATATTGTCGATCTTCTTGACCAGGTCTTCAACACTTTTTTAGTATTTGCATCGTTCATTTCCACAATCTTTTTCAAAAGACTTGGCTCACAATAAGGTCCTTTCTTTAACGATCTACCCATTCACTATTTCCTCCTTTCAATCCTGCTTATTTCTTATTCCTTCTGCTTACAATCATTTTATCGGATTTCTTATTTTTCTTACGAGTTTTATAACCGATTGTCGGTTGTCCCCAAGGTGTAACCGGTGACGGTCTTCCTATTGGAGCTCTTCCTTCACCACCGCCGTGAGGGTGGTCGTTAGGATTCATTACAGAGCCTCTAACCGTAGGTCTGATTCCCATATGTCTCTTTCTTCCGGCCTTGCCTATTGTTATATTCTCGTGGTCAATATTTCCTACCTGACCGATTGTTGCTCTGCAATCCATGCTTATCATTCGAACTTCACCGCTTGGAAGTCTTACCTGTGCATATTTTCCTTCCTTAGCCATAAGCTGAGCTGCATTTCCTGCCGAGCGAACCATTTGTCCGCCTTTTCCGGGTTTTAATTCTATATTGTGAATCATTGTACCAACCGGAATATTTCTTACAGGGAGAGCATTGCCGATTTTAATATCTGCATCCTCACCTGAAACGATTGTATCTCCAACCTGTAGTTTGTTTGGAGCTATAATATATCTTTTTTCTCCATCAACATAATTTATAAGTGCAATGTATGAGCTTCTGTTTGGATCATACTCTATTGTTGCAACTTTTCCCGGAACTCCATCTTTATTTCTTTTGAAATCTATAATTCTATATTTTCTCTTTTCACCGCCGCCTTTGTGACGTACCGTAATTCTTCCGTGTGCATTTCTTCCTGCTTTGCTTTTCAACGGAGTTAAAAGAGATTTCTCAGGTTCATCAGTTGTTATCTCTTCAAATGTTGGAACAGTCATTTGTCTCAACGCCGGAGAAGTTGGTTTATATTTTCTAATACCCATGAGATTTTCCTCCTTCTTTAAATTTTAGCTTATATCCCTTCAAAGAATTCTATTGTCTTGCTGTCTTCTGTTAAAGTAACAATGGCTTTTTTCCAGTCGGGTCTCTTGCCCACATGTACTCCCATTCTCTTCTTTTTACCAAGCATGTTCATCGTGTTCACACTTGCTACTTTAACACCGAAAATTGACTCCACTGCATTTTTGATTTCAGTCTTGTTAGACTTCTTATCAACAACAAAAGTGTATTTCTTGTCTGCCATAGCATTCATACTTGCTTCTGTTACTATCGGTTTTATGATAATGTCGTGTGGATCGCGCATTATGCGTACACCTCCTCCACTTTATTAACTGCATCCTTAGTTATAAGGAAAGAATCACAGTTTAATATATCGTAAACATTAATTGTATTTACATATGCCGTTTTTACGCCCGGAATATTTCTTGATGCTAATATTACATTTTCATCTCTTTCAGGAATAACCACCAATGTTTTCTTGCCTGCATTAAGATTTGATAATATTTTTACCATATCCTTTGTTTTTGGCTTATCAAGAACCAAACTATCCACTACAATAATTTCATTATCCCGTACTTTTGAGCTTAATGCTGATTTAAGCGCTAATCTTTTTATCTTTTTTGGAAGCTTATAGCTGTAATCTCTCGGTTTTGGAGCAAATACAACACCTCCGCCTATCCATTGCGGAGCCCTTATACTTCCTTGTCTTGCACGGCCTGTTCCCTTTTGCCTCCAAGGCTTTCTGCCGCCGCCTCTCACTTCTCCTCTTGTCTTAGCAGACTGAGTTCCTTGTCTTTGATTAGCCAAATAATTTTTTACTGCTTCATACATTACGTGAGTGTTTACTTTTACTCCAAATATGTCATCACTTAACTCTACGTCACCTATTTGGCTGCCTGTTATATCATAAAGAGCTACTTTTGGCATCTTTAATCCTCCTTTCCACGCAATTCTTACTTAGATTTCCTAACTGCTTCTCTGATTTTCACTAATCCTTTTTTAGGTCCCGGTACGGCACCTTTTAAAAGTATTACATTTTTATCAGCATCTACCTTTACCACTTCAAGGTTTAATACTGTAACTTTTTCATTTCCCATGTGGCCGTGAGCTTTCGTTCCCTTAACTACCTTTCCCACGCCTGCCGAAGCTCCCAATGAACCTCTCAATCTGTGGAATTTGGAGCCGTGGCTCATGTCGCCCCTTGCATGTCCGTGTCTCTTTATCGATCCCTGGAATCCCTTACCTTTTGAAATTCCTGTAACGTCAACTTTTTCTCCTGCTTGGAAAATATCAACGCCAATCTTTTGACCAACTTCATAATCGTCAATGTTATCTACTCTGAATTCTCTTAAAAATCTTTTAGGTTCTACTTTTGATTTATCAAAATGACCTTTCTTAGGTTTAATAACATTTTTAATTTTAACGTCTCCGAATCCTACCTGTATGGCATTGTATCCGTCTTTTTCTTCCGTTTTCTTTTGAACGACAACCATGCCTTCAGATTCCAAAACGGTAACAGGAATAACTTCTCCTTGTTCATTGAACACTTGAGTCATTCCGATTTTCTTTCCTAATATTGCTTTCATTTTACACCTCCTAATTTCTTACAGCGGATTGCTTGCGCAATCATTCTAAGCAGAGTGTGTTGTCTCTACTTTTTAAACATCGTCAGAAATTGCCATGCAATTCCATCACACCGTTTCAACGATGTATATCCTTATAATTTGATTTCAATGTCTACCCCTGCAGGCAAATTCAACTTCATAAGCGAATCAACAGTCTTTGGAGTAGGATTTGTTATGTCGATCAATCTTTTGTGTGTTCTTTGCTCAAACTGCTCTCTAGAATCTTTATACTTGTGAACTGCTCTAAGTATTGTTATTATTTGTTTTTCCGTGGGCAGCGGAATAGGACCTGCAACTGTTGCTCCGGTACTTTTAGCTGTTTCCACGATTTTTTGCGCAGATTGATCAATTAATTGATGATCATAAGCCTTTAACCTGATTCTTATTTTTTGTGTGTTTGCCATTAAATTACCTCCTTTTCGTATGTCTCCATACAACTCGGGACCGCTCGATAAACCCATCCGGGTGTTTCATATTTTTTTTTATAAATAGCGGTACCGGTCGCCCTGCTTTTAGCAGGACATACTCTGTAAAAATTCCCTGAAACGTTTATATTTCAGCAACCTTTTACGTCATCGCATGTGGCAAGCTTTTTAATAATATACTATCAAATGCTATAAATCAAGTGTTTTTTTTCGATTTTTTAAGTTATTTCCAAAACTTAATATATATTAATTTCCCTTAATAAATGACAAGGGGACGGGGGTATTGTCATCCCGTCCCCTTGTTATAAAAGCATCTAGGCTTCTTATTTGATTATCTCGGTTACTACTCCGGAGCCTACTGTTCTTCCGCCTTCTCTGATAGCAAATCTCAAACCTTCTTCAATAGCTATCGGATGGATTAACTCAACTA
>ENA-UPTA01001474-UPTA01001474.1-activated-sludge-metagenome-genome-assembly--contig:-NODE-1474-length-26088-cov-6.898052_pt1 | contig 26088 bp, 22 predicted proteins | sample MGYA00238184_ERZ773361 | MGnify/ENA primary metagenome ERZ773361 (study PRJEB29100, sample SAMN05720205) | activated sludge metagenome | isolation source: anaerobic digester from wastewater... | reverse complement strand
GGTATCACCTGGAATCGAACCAGGGACACCAGGATTTTCAGTCCTGTGCTCTACCGTCTGAGCTATGATACCAAAACAGCGGTGCAAATATAAATCAATTTTTTTATTATGCAAACAATTGAAAAATATTCAAACGTACTTGAATATGTAGTTACTTAAAAATGCTGGTGGATTAGATTTTTATAGTAAAATTTTTCTCTGAAATACATTGACTATTACTATTTTGATATATTTGTTGTTTATGAAATTTACATTATGAAAAACAAAATTTTAACTCTTTTAATTTGTTGTATCGCAACATTAAGCTTTAGTCAAAGCCATAACAGAAGTAAGCACCCATCAGTTCAAGTCATGAACTCTGCTCAAGGTGAAATAGTTCTGAATATTGAAACCGGTGAGTATAACCTTGCGCGCGTTGAAACCCCGAATGGTATACAATATATCGTTAATGCCGAAGGTGCATCTTCATTGCTGCATGCGGCCGCACCCGATATCCCTTGTTTATCGGTATCGGTAATTGTGCCTGATAACGGAAGTTTTACTGCCGATGTTACTTACTCCGATTTTGAGGATATCGAAAATGTGTTAATTGCCCCTTCAAAAGGTAGCCTTTCACGTAGCATTGATCCGGCAACAGTTCCATATAGCTATGGTAGTGCTTATCAGAACGATGCTTTTTTCCCGGGAAGTGATCTGCCCGTATTAAGCGACCCTTTTATTTTAAGAGATTTCAGGGGGATAACAGTAATGACGTATCCGTTTCAGTATAATCCGGTAACAAAAGTACTCCGCATTTACAAAAATGTAAGTGTCCGTATCGTCAATAACCATTCGGCCCAGGCAGTGAATGAGTTGTTCAGAACTAAGTCGCTTTCTGTAACAGATAGTGATTTCGATAAGCTGTATAACGACTTCTTTGTCAATTATCGAAATAATCCTTTGCGTTATACTTCTCTTGAGGAAGGTACACCGGGCAATATTCTAATCCTTTGCAAAAACACATACTTAGCTGATATGGCTGATTATGTGCAATGGAAAACCGAAAAAGGATTTCATGTTGAGCTGGTTGATGTTGCCGAAGCCGGTACTAACGCTAATGCAATTAAATCTTTTGTGCTGAATTATTTTAATACCAACGGTATAACATATCTATTGCTGGTTGGCGATTCTCAACACATTCCGGCTGTTTCAGCAAGCTCCGGCGATTCCGATAATTCTTATGCTTACGTGTTGGGGAGCGATGGATATGCCGACTTTTTTGTTGGTCGTTTTTCGGGGGAATCTTCAGCCAATATACAAACACAGGTACAACGCACCATTCAATACGAAAGGGATTTGGATGCTTCGGCTATCTGGCTCGAAAATGCATTTGGTTCAGCATCGAATGAGGGCCAGGGGCAAGGGCATGATGGTGGAGAGTCGGACGTTACTCATATGAATAATATCAAAACCGATCTTGAGAATTATGGCTATACTGTTACAAGCGTATATCAAGACGGCGGCAATAATGCACAGATAACCGCAGCATTCAATTCAGGTATTGGACTGGCAAATTATATCGGACATGGTGATGTTGACCAATGGGTAAACACTACATTCACCAACAACAATGTAAATCAGCTACTTAATGAAAACAAGCTCCCGTTTATATTTAGCGTTGCTTGTATAAATGGCGATTTTGCCGGTCAGACATGTTTTGCTGAGGCTTGGTTACGGGCAACAAAAAACGGAAACCCAACCGGTGCTCTTGCCTTCCTGGGTTCAACCATCAATCAGTCGTGGGCAGAACCTATGACAGCACAGGATGAGATGAACGACGTACTGGTAGAATCGTATAATCATAACATTAAAAGAACATTTGCAGGAATCGCTTTTGCAGGAATGTTTCTGATGATTGAAGAAGGAGGGCAGGGGCAAGCAATGGCCGATACGTGGTCGGTATTTGGTGACCCTTCGGTAATGGTTCGCACTAAAACTCCTCAAGCGATGGCTGTTTCTCATGATCCAGTATTCTCAGTCGGTGCAACTGACTTCACAGTTAATTGTGATGTTGAAGGGGCTTTGGTTGCATTAAGCACATTGGATGGAGAAAATACTGTTTTACTCGGCTCAGCTTATGTTTCGGCAGGCAGTGCACAGGTAACAATCCCCGCTTTTTCTGCACCCGGTACAATGAAAGTCACTGTTACAGCCTATAATAGAATAACATATCAGGGCGATGTAACAATTATTGTCCCCGACGGCCCATATGTAGTTCTCGATCAGGTTTTGATTGATGATTCCGATGCAAATAATAATTTGCAGATCGACTATAATGAAATTATTTATTTGGGACTTGAGCTTACCAATGTCGGAGTTGAGGTGGCTTCCAATGTTGTAGTTACAACTTCTTCCGAAAGCCCGCTTGTTGATGTAACCGACAACACTCAAACTATTGGTGATATCACGGTTTCGGAAACAATCACCGAAGAATGGGCATTTACTGCTGTGTTTTCTGACGGAATTGCCGACCAAACAATGATTCCATTCACTTTGTTAATTTCAGGTGATAATGAAAACAGTTGGAATACTTCGTATAATTTACGGGTGAATGCACCTTCGCTGGCTATCGATTTTATAGGAGTTAACGATGACGGTACAGGAAACGGAAATGGTCTTCTTGATCCGGGCGAAACAGTACAACTCATGTTCAGGCTGTCGAATAACGGACATTCCGATGCATTAGAAGGCTCTTTGACTTACAGTGTGAGCGGACCCTGTCAGACTTCCGGTTCACCGCTGCAGGTTGATGCAATGGTTGCTGGTGGCAATGGAATGTATAGCATTGGTGTCACTATCGACGAGGAGGCTGAAAGCGGTAGCCTGATCGGCTGTAACCTTATTTACGATGCGGGTGCGTATTCAAAGTCCTTGGCAGCATCCGTTCCGGTTGGTTTGCAGATTGAAGACTGGGAAAGCGCCGATCTTACCTCGTTTGCATGGCAAAACGATGCTTCGCATCCTTGGTTCATTACCGAAAGCAACCCATATGAAGGTAATAATTGCCTTCAGTCAGGCGATTTACCGGAATCAGGCGGAGAGTCTGCCCTGATTCTGGTTGTTGATGTTGTTGCCGACGATAACATAAGCTTTTATAAGAAAGTGTCATGCGAACCTTCATCGTGGGGTTATTACTGGGATTTCCTGGCATTTTACATCGATGATGTAATGAAAGGGCAGTGGGCGGGAACCGTAGCATGGTCGAATCAGTCCTATCCGGTTACAGCAGGTCTCCATGAACTGAAATGGACATATGAAAAAGACAGCTACCAGACCAATGGGTCCGACTGTGCATGGCTCGATTTAATTACGCTCCCGGCTCATTCACAGAATGTGGCTATTCAGTATGTTACCGCTGATATCGAGGAATTCAATATGAAAATGTTCCCGAACCCTGCAAATGACGTGGTAAATATTTCTGCTTTGCTCCCTGAAAATGGAATTATGAGCATTGAAATGTATTCGGTAACCGGACAGTATGTTAAAACAATTGTGCGAGAAATGGAATTTAACGAGGGGAGTGCAGTCTTTCATTTTTCGGTCAATGAACTTCCTACCGGTTTCTATATTGTTGTTTGCCGTTATGGAAACACAAGCTATACAATGAACCTGTCGGTAATCCGTTAAACATTTACCGATGAGAAGAATATCTGTTCTGCTTGCGCTGCTTGTTATACCTTTATTTCTTTTTTCACAGCAGCCGATACAATCGAGTTTTGAGGGTAGCCACCATATGTTGAGTCATGAGGAGCTGTTGCCTTATAATGGTTCTAAAGTATTTGAAGAAACCGATCCTCCGGTCGGTAATGTCAGAAGCATTGCTGAATTTGAGAAAAACTCAGGGGTAATAGTCAGCCGGCCTGCCTGGGGTGGATTTGGTATCCCCCTTGAGCTGATTGCAAGCCTATCGCAACAAGTTATCGTGTATGTAATTGTTGCAAATGCTTCTGCAAATAGTTCTGTGTTGAATTCGCTTGATGATGCCGGTTGCCACATGGAGAACATTACCATTATTAACATTAATATCGATTCATATTGGTCGCGCGACTACAGTCCTTGGTTTATTGCCTATGGCGATTCATTTCAGATAGGAATTGTTGATTTCCCTTACAATAGGCCTCAACGGGTAAACGATGACCAATTCCCTGTTGAAATAGCCGATTACTTAGGGCTTCCGGTTTTTGGAATGAACCTTACCCATACAGGGGGCAATTATATGTGCGACGGTATGGGTGTTGCTGCAAGTACAAAACTAGTTGAATCGGAAAATGACGATTTGAGTACTGCTGAAATTAATCAGCTAGCCTCTGATTATCTTGGCATCGAACACTATCACCTGATACAGGACCCATTGGGTGAATATATTGAGCATGTAGATTGCTGGGGTAAATTCCTTGATGTTGATAAAATACTCATTTCACAGGTTGCCGAAGCCGACGATCGTTACGATGATTTTGAGTCTGTAGCCAATTATTGGGCTAATCAAACCACCTCCTATGGTAACAAATATCAGGTGTTTAGGGTATACTCACCTAATGGACAGCCCTATACCAATTCCTTAATTATGAACGATAAGGTTTATGTTGCACTGGTTACCGGAACTGGATCTGAATGGAATGATGAGGCTCTCGATGTTTATGAAAATGCCATGCCGGGTTACGAGGTTATTGGTATGTACAATACAACATCTTCGCCATGGGAAACGACCGATGCATTGCACTGCAGAACTCATGAGGTTCCCGATTTTGGAATGCTTTACATCAGCCATATGCCGTACTACGATACAATTGATTATTCGGGTAGTTTTACATTTTCTACCGAAATACAACCCTATTCCGGAGAACAAGTAGTAAGTGAATCAGTGAAACTTCACTACAAAATCAATAATGGAAGTTTTGTAGAACTGGCGATGCAGCAAGCATTGGATAATGTTTGGACTTGTTCAGTGAACAGCTTTGATCCGGGAGATGTGGTGGATTATTACCTTTCAGCCTCCGACGAAAGCGGACGTTCTGCAACGCATCCTTTTATTGGTAGCTCCGACCCGCATCATTTTGTTATAGCAGAAGACAGTTACAGCAAAACCTTTTTGTCATCAGAATTCACTGTATATCCAAATCCGGTTCGGGACAGACTTACTGTTATTGTGGAAGGTAATATGGATGGAAAGCTGCAATATAAGATTGTTGACGTTTATGGTAAAACAATGGATTATGGTGAATTGAGTATCTCCTCCGAATGGCAGCGAAGTATAATCAACACCGACAGGCTGGCTCCGGGTGTTTATATGCTGGTGTTGGAAAACGAAGGAAACGTCACATCAAAGCGTTTCATTGTGTACTGATGAATTTTAACACCGAAGCGGTTACCAAGCGCAGTCGAGGTGCCCACTATTTGAAAACAATCTTTTTAATCCAGTTAGCATCAAGCCGACATCTCGACTACTCGATGTACTCGATGTACAGCTGAATAAAAATTAAAAGATAACATTTTCTGATATCTTATTTTATTGGTATCTTTAAGCAACAATTTTTAAACGTATCATGAAAAACACGACCAAAATTTTTGTTCTCGACACAAATGTTCTACTACATGATCACGAGTGCCTGTTTAAATTTCAGGAAAACGATATTATCATTCCCATTGTTGTTCTTGAAGAGTTAGATCATTTTAAACGTGGGAACGACCTGATTAATTTTCACGCCCGTGAGTTCACACGTGTATTGGATGAGCTCTCCGGGGAGGAATTGTTTGAAGGAGGCGTTCAATTGGGAGAAGGATTGGGAAAATTGTTTATCGAAACTGGGAAACCCTTTGGTAAGGAGCTTATTAGCTCATTCCCGGAGCAGATACCCGATCATAGAATTTTAGCCATAGCCCAATTCCTCAGAGATAAAAACACCGATCGTCAGGTGGTGCTGGTTACCAAAGATATTAACCTCAGAGTGAAGGCAAAGTCGCTGGGATTAACTGCGCAGGATTATAAGAACGATAAGGTTGCGAACCTCGATAACATCCGCAAACAAGTTGCCATTATTGAAGGAGCCGACAAAAACCTCATTTCTAGCCTCTACGACCATCCGGAAGGCATACCCCTCGAAGATTTTAATTTTGGTATTGACCCCATTGCTCACCAGTATTTTGTTTTGCGAAACGGGTCGAACAGTGTATTAGCCCATTACGATCCATTTAAAAATGTGATTGACCGGGTTGTGAAAACGGCAGCCTATGGTATTGAGCCACGAAATGCTGAGCAGGCATTTGCAATAGATGCCCTGCTCCGCCCCGAAATTCAATTGGTTGCCCTTACCGGAAAAGCCGGAACCGGTAAAACGCTTCTGGCCTTGGCGGCTGCAATACATATGCGTAAAAGCTATTTGCAGATCTTCCTTGCAAGGCCGATTGTGTCGCTTTCAAATAAGGATATTGGATACCTCCCTGGTGATGCTAAAGAAAAAATTAACCCATATATGCAGCCCTTGTTCGATAATTTGTCGGTGATTAAGCATAAATTTAGTCAGCAGAGTGCTGATTTTAAAAGAATCGAAGAGATGCAGAAAAGCGAAAAATTGCTTATCGAACCGCTTGCCTACATCAGGGGGCGCAGTCTTTCAAGGGTGTTTTTTATCATCGATGAGGCTCAAAACCTTACTCCCCATGAGGTGAAAACTATAATTACACGTGCAGGTGAAGGAACAAAAATCGTATTTACCGGCGACATTCAGCAAATCGATTCGCCATATCTCGACTCTGTCTCCAACGGATTATCGTATCTTGCCGAAAAAATGCGCGGTCAGGACATCTTTGCACATATCAATCTTATTAAAGGTGAAAGGAGTTACCTCGCTGAGTTGGCCAGCGATTTACTATAATCAGTTTAACGCACCTGCGCTTGCAATTCCCTTATAAAAGCTGCCATCAGCTTCTGCATTACCTTTTCAATCTCTTTGTCATTAAGAGTTTTCTCAGAATCCTGTAAAATGAAACTAAGTGCATACGATTTTTTACCTTCAGGAATTCCTTTGCCCTTATATACATCGAACAACTCAACTTTTCGTAATATCTTACGTTCTGTCCGCAATGCCAGGTCACGGATTGAGCTGTACTTTATGTCTTCGTCAATCAGGAGTGCAAGGTCGCGTTTTACTTTAGGATATCTGGGCAGTGGTTCTGCTTTTGTTCTGCGATTTTTGATGATTTTTAGTGCATTGTCAGTATTCATCTCCGAATAATACACACTCTGAGCTATATCGGTTTCTTTCAGCACTTTCCTGTCGATGATACCAAATTCAGCAATCTCAAGTCCATTGATGGTGTAACGCAATGCTGTTTCGAATTTATTATCGGTGAAATCATCGGCTGTAATATCATCCGGTGTAATCCCGATGCGCTGCAATACCATATTGGTAACGGCTTTTACTGTGAAAAAATCGGTTTTTATTGCAGAAGTATTCCAACCGCCATTAAATAAGTTCCCGGTCATCCAAATTGCTATGGTGTTCGTTTCGCAATATCCTTTGCCTGGAACAGGGTCTTTATCAGGATTGAAGGTATAGCGGCGCCCCAACTCATAAATAAGAATATCGTTTTGCTGAAAACTAATATTTCTTGCAATGCTTTCGAGTCCACCGAATAAAAGCGTCGGACGCATGCAATTTAACTCGTTACTTAACGCATTATGTATTTCGACCACAGGTTTTTTATCCGGGAAAAGCTCAAAATATCGCTTTCTTGTGAAGCTGGTACACATGATTTCGGAGAAGCCCCTTCCAGTAAGCATTTCAGCAATATTTGCTTCAATGGCGGTTCTGTCCGGTTTTTGTGTAAACGTCAGCGACGACACCATTTTTGAAGGAAGTGTAACATTGTTATAGCCATATACCCTTAAAAAGTCCTCAATTATATCAGCTTCACGGGTAACGTCAACCCTATATGTCGGTACAATTGCTGAAAATCCGCTTTCGTTAACAGAAGTAATTTCTATTTCAAGGCTCTTCAGAATACTGTGAATAAGCTCTTTTGTAAGCTCAACACCACACAATCTTTCAAAGTGCTTGTAAAGGCAATTCACCGTGACCGGTGTTATAGGTTGTGGGTATTGATCAATAATATCGGATGCGATTTTACCTCCCGCAAGTTGAACAACCAGGTCCGCAGCTCTTTTAAGGGCATATGGTGCCATATTTGGGTCAGCTCCCCGCTCAAACCGGAACGAAGAGTCTGTGCTGATTGCATGACGCTTTGCTGTTCTGCGCACCCATGAAGGGTTAAAGTATGCACTCTCAATAAAAACATTCTTTGTTGTATCAGAAATCCCGGCATCCATTCCCCCGAAAACTCCTGCGATGCACATGCCTTCCGAGCTGTTGCATATCATCAGGTCATTGCACGAAAGCTTCCTTTCAATGCCATCGAGTGTTACAAAGTTCGTATTTTCAGGTAATGTTTTAATGATAACTTTTCCTCCGCTTATTTTTTCAGCATCAAACATGTGTAAGGGCTGCCCCGTTTCAAACATTACATAATTGCTGATATCCACTACGTTATTTATTGGCTTTAGCCCAATGGCTTTCAAGCGGTTTTGCAACCATTGCGGCGATGGTGAAATGCTAACATTTTTAATGTATAGACCCATGTATCGCGGACATGCTTCAATGTTCTCGATATGAACTGTAATTTCCGATGGGGTAGAGGGATAAGGGAGTTGTGGTACCTCGGGTAAACGGCATACTACTTCTCTTGTTTTAGCGAAGAAGGCTGCAAGATCGCGTGCCACACCAAAATGAGATGCGCTGTCGATGCGATTGGGTGTGATATCTACTTCCAGAACATAATCGGTTTCGATGCCAAATAAGGCTGCAGCTTTCATACCTACCGGAGTGTCTTCTGGCAGAACCATAATGCCGGCATGTGATTTGCCGATGCCTATTTCATCTTCAGCACAAATCATTCCTTCCGAAAGTTCTCCCCTGATTTTTGATTTTTTAATAGTCAATGGCTCAGCCATTCCATACAAAGTTGCACCAACTGTTGCAACCACAACTTTTTGTCCTTTGGCAACATTGGGAGCCCCACAAACGATATCAAGCAGATTGCTGCTACCAATATTAACTTTGGTCAGACTTAAATGGTCGGAATTTGGGTGAGGTATGCACGAAACAACCTCGCCAACAAAAAGGTCTTCCAATCCACCTTCGATGCTTTGAAATTTTGTAACCGACGAAACTTCTAACCCAAGATTGGTAAGTATTTCAGCCAGTTGCTCAGGCGATTCTTCAAATTGAATGTAATCTTTCAGCCATGAATACGATATCTCCATACAGTAATTGATTAAGAGTTGCAAAAGTAAGAAAAATGCCGATTACTTGTTCTGTTGTTACTGTATTTCACCAGCATCTGTACAAAAATAATCCAATTATAAATGCGCCGATTTTATTTCTAAGCTTTTCAAAATAAAAGAACTCCGTTTTTTTTGGGTAAGGACATTTTTTTATATTTTTAACCCATAAACAAAATTTATTATTATGATACGTACTCGCGAAGATTATCTGAGGTCGTTAAAAGCAATGCGACCGAACATTTACAAAAATGGAGAACTTATTCAGGATGTTACGGTTCACCCAGCCACTAAACGTACAGTTGAAAGCCACTCACGTGCTTTCGATGCAGCCAACGACGAAAAATATCGTGCCCTTTTTACCACTGTTTCCTATCTGACCGGTAAGCCCATCATGCGGTTCAACAGCCTGATGAAAAGTCTCGACGATATTATGAACAATGCCAAACTGAAGCGCGAAATGTATCATTTCACAGGTTCATGCAGTGGTGGTGTTTGTGTTGGCTGGAATGCCCAGAATGTGATGTGGGCTGTAACCAGTGATGTTGACACGGAATTTGGTACCAATTACCACCAACGGCTTGAAAAATGGATATTGCAAGCCGAAGAGCGTGGAATAACCTGTGCCGGTGCGCTTACCGATGCTAAGGGCAACCGTACACTGAAACCCTCACAGCAAGAAAACCCCGATACAAACGTAAGAATCGTTGAAAAACGCAACGATGGAATTGTTGTTAGAGGTGCAAAGGTTATGATTTGCGGCGCAGCTGCTTCGGAAGAAATTTTTGTGTTGCCCGGATCTTCTTACAAAGATACCGATGCCGATTATGCGGTTTCTTTTGTTGTACCCCGTGATATAGAAGGTCTTACACTTGTTGAAACCCGCCGCCCTAGCGATGGCAGGGAGTACGAAGAAGGTTGGGATGTTCCGGACACTGGTATTTCGCAGGCATATTTAATTTTTGACAATGTTTTTGTTCCAAACGAACGGGTTTTTATGGCAGGGGAGTTTAAATATACCGGCAAGGTAATCGAATACTTTACTGCTAATTACCGTGCATGCATTGGCGCATGCGTAGCAGGGCAGGGCGATGTAATGATCGGAGCTGCTGTTTTAATGGCTAGGGCTAATGGCATTTCGAATAAGAAATTCGATGATAAGTTTACAGTGATGGCTGCCAACAACGAAACTACCTTTGGTTTGGGTATTGGTGCTATGGCATTGGGGGGACCTCACCCATCAGGACCCTGGTTTGCCGAGTCAAAAATTGCTCACCTGAATAAAATATATGTTGCCACTTTACCTTACGAAACCAAAAGGTTGTGTCAGGAAATAGGAGGGGGCATTGTTGAAACCGGTTGTACTCCTTCATATGCCGATTTTAAGAACCTTATCTACGGAAATACACTATTGAATCTTGTGAAAGCAGGACCCTGCTCTTCCGAAAGCCGACTGCGTGCCACACGTTTATCGGAGTGGCTCACGATTGGTGCCGGAGTGCCGGGGTGTATGCATGGTGGTGGATCACCTGACGGTGCGCGCATGGTGGTTAAGGCATTTACCCCATTTGAGAAGTATGTTGAAATGGCAAAGAAAATTGCCGGTATCGAAGAAGATATTCCGGATCCCGCTGCTGTTGCGAAATAATCATCGCAACATTACATGCTGTGAGTTTAAATGAATTGAGTTTATAACAAATAATAAGGAGGAATCATGTTTCAGTTTTTCAATGAAGATCAAAAGATGCTTCAAAAAGTTGTTAGAGATTTTGTTGAACAGGAAATTGCACCGTATGCAGCCGAATGGGATGATAAAGATACATGCCCAGTTGAACTGTTTAAAAAAATGGGTGAAATGGGTATGTTGGGAGTTTTTGTTCCTGCACAATATGGTGGAGCCGGATTGGGCCTTACTGAAAGGAATATTATTCTTGAAGAAGTTTCGAGGCACTCCGCAGGCTTTGGTATTGCCATGATGACGCATGAACTGGCAATTGCCGCAATTGTAAACTTTGGTAGCGAAGAACAAAAGTTGACCTATTTATCTCCGTTAATTTCAGGCGAAAAAATTGGTGGACTTTCGGTTACTGAGCCCGGAGGAGGATCCGATTTTGGAAACCAGATGGCTACTATCGAAAAAACTGATACTGCCTATGTAATTAATGGCAGAAAATGCTTCATCACCAATTCGCATAATGCCGAAATTAACGTAGTTACCGGAACTTGTGGTGTAAATGAAAAAGGACGTAAGCTGATCAGTGCCATTATTGTTCCTCCGGGAACTCCGGGATGGAATGCTGGACGGAAAGAGCATAAATTGGGACTTCGCGGCTCTGTGACTGGCGATATTATCTGCGACAACATTGTTGTACCACATAATTGCATTATTGGTAAAGATGGTGACGGGTCAAAAATTGCAATGCATACGATTGGTCATTTCGGAAGGTCAGGAATGTCGGCAATTGCTGTCGGAGTGCTGCGTGGTTGCCTGGAAGAGGGGGTTAAATTTGCCAAGGAAAGAATAATATACGGAAAACCCTTATCAAATTTGCAGTCAATTCAGTTTATTATTGCCGAAAATAAGGTGGATTACGATGCCGCTCATGCCATGTTGTATAATGCAAGCGCAATTTACGACCGCAAACAGGAATGTGTATCCGACATAGCTGCCGTGAAACTGTTTTCGTCGGAAGCTGCCGTAAGGGCTTCAAAGAGAACTATCGATCTGATGGGTGGGTATGGAATTATTAACGAATATCCGGTTGGCAGGTTCCTTCGCGATGCAATGGCAATTATACCCTCCGGTGGCACATCCCATATCATGTCGGTTATTATAGCTTCCGGACTTACCCGATAGGGTCTGTCATATTCGTCATTCTGGAATTACGGTATGTATAATAATTTTACGAAATAATTATGCCGTTACAAATAGCAGTTTGCATAAAACCGGTTCCTGATTCAAAATACTATGATAAAATTAGTATTGACCCTAAAACCAAAACCTGGGACAGGTCAGGTATTCCAATGGTAATCGGTGACCTTGATAAAAATGCATTGGAAGCAGCATTGGTTCTACGTGAGAAGTTTCAGGGTAAAATTTCGGTTTTCAGCATGGCTCCTGAATTTACAAGGGAGGTTATGGTGCAGGCATTAGCAATGGGGGCCGATGAAGCTTTCCTTCTCAGCGACCGCTCTTTTGCCGGTGCCGACACCCTTGCCACATCCTATACGCTGGCTTCAGCAATTAAAAAGGCAGGGAACTTCGACCTGGTTCTTACCGGCAATGAAAGCGATGATGGCAGTACAGGGCAGGTTTCTCCTCAACTTGGCGAATGGCTGGGTTTTCCACATCTGATGAATGTGGTTCACCTGGATTTCGACGGCGAATTATTGTATGTTGACACACTTGCCGAAACGGGCATTTACCATTATCAAGTAAAGCTGCCCGCTGTTATTGCTGTAACGCGGAAAGTTAACAAACCTCGCCTGATAGGAGTGATGGGTTTAATGAAAGCTAAGGCAAAACCTTTGAATTTGTGGACAGCTGCCGACCTTGGTGCAGACGCCAACAGATTGGGTTTAAAAGGCTCACCTACCCAACCGGGCGATATGGTTTCGCCTGATACTAACCGCAAAGCCGAGAGAATTGATGGTTCTCCCGAAGATATAGCCGACCGTATTATTGTTGAATTGCGAAAAGCAGGAATCATCGGATAGTAATGGAATCAAGCGATAACACATACAGAATTCTGGTATTTGCCGAAATCATCGACAATACAATAGCCCGAAATTCCCACGAATTGTTAGGGGAAGCCAACAGAATGAAGAAATGCATTAAGAAAAGTGTTGAAGTAATTGCAGCATTTATTGGTAACGATGTACATGCCTTTGCTGATATGGCTATAAAGTACGGTGCCGATACGTGTGTAATTTTTAACAACACTAATCTGGAACATTATCGGAGCGACTGTTACGGAGATGCACTTGCAAAAATTGTAAAAAAGCTTCAACCTGAAATTGTACTAATCGGTGCTACATTTTTTGGGTCAGAAATAGCACCCACAGTAGCTGCTAAATTGCAAACCGGTTTGGCTGCTCATTGTACTGAACTTAAAATCGATAATAATGAAAGGTTTATTCAGGTAGTACCTGCTTTTGGAGGGAAAGTCCTCGGTGAAATTATAACCCCTGTGCACAGGCCGCAGATGGCTTCTGTTAAACCCGGAATCATGACTTCGTTATATGATGAAAAGAGAACCGGACAAATTGCCTACTTCTCTGAAGAATTATCTGATTTTGGTGATAGAATAAAATTTGCTGGAATTACCCCGGTTAAAGCATCGGGTAAGCCTTTGCACGAAGCAGATTGCATAATTGGGGGGGGCTATGGTATTGGTAGTCGGGAAAACTGGGAAGTTCTTACGAAAATTGCAGCTTTACTGAATGGCGCAACCGGCTGTACTCGTCCGGCTCTCGATGAGGGATGGACAACCGGTGAGCAGACTATGATAGGTACCAGTGGCGTGGCTGTCAGACCCAAAGTGTATATCAATGCTGGAATTTCGGGTGCCGCGCATCATACTTGTGGCATAAAAGAAGCCGGTTTGGTAATTAGCATTAATAAGGACGAAAATGCCCCTATTTTCAACAGTTCCGATATTAAGATTGTTGCTGACTGGAAAAAAGTTCTTCCTGTATTGTTGGAAAAATTGAATCAGTTGAACGATGCAGGTTCATTGAAATAAAAAAAGCCGCATTGAGCGGCAATTTTGGTAACAACACAGCAATTAAACCAATTTATTGTAAAAACCTGGTATTGATTTTTTCCCAATCGATGATTTCCCAGAAGTTTCTAATGTAGTCAGGCCTTAAATTCTGGTAGTCGAGGTAGTAGGCATGTTCCCACACATCGCAAGTGAGCAATGGTTTGTAGCCATCACGCAGAGGTGTGTTTGCATTACCGGTAGCTAATATTTCAAGTTTACCCTGTTGGTTTACCACAAGCCATGCCCAGCCCGAACCAAACTGATTGGCTGCAGCATTTGCAAATTGCTCCTTAAATGAATCAAATGAACCAAACTGTGTGTCGATTGCCTTTGCGAGTTGGCCTACGGGTACACCTCCTTTGTTTTTACCAAAACCTTCCCAGTAGAAAGTGTGATTCCAAACCTGTGCCCCATTATTGAAAATACCGCCTTCCGATTTTTTTACTATTTCTTCAAGGCTTTTACCTTCAAAATTGGTTCCTGCAATCAATGCATTCACTTTATTTACATAAGCCTGATGGTGTTTTGTGTAATGAAATTTTACTGTTTGCTCCGATATATACGGTTCCAGAGCATTCATCGCGTAAGGTAATTCGGGTAATGTAATCATAGTTAAAATATTTTTAAGTAATTATTTTTTGTAATTATATATTTATAACAATAAACCTATGCATTTGTTCAATTCTTCAATAAAAAATACCTTGAATCAGTTTGCAGAACGAAAAGAAGTACTACTACTGTATAATTCTTTTGATAACTCTCAAATTGTGGGTATATATATGCCTGTCGGTATTAAAAATTCCGTTATGATCAATATTATCGATGCGAACCTTGCCCGACGCATGAACTATTTTTCCATTTTCTGCAATAATCCCAACATGCTTAATGTGTCCATTATTATCATCGAAGAATGCAAGATCACCTGGTTTCGCCTCGGAAAGCAGGTTTACGGTAGTTCCTGCCTGAACTTGTTTCGAAGCATCTCGTGGAATGCTTATGCCAAGAATTCTGTACACAGTTTGGGTGAGGCCAGAACAATCAATTCCCCATGGAGTGCGCCCGCCCCATAAGTAAGGACTGTTCAAATACTGCATTGCCAGTACAACAGGCAACTGGTTGTCGGTAGCGGTAAATTTTACAGGTGTCTTGCCGATGATCGTAAAATTGTTACCCGAAACCTCAAATTGATTCCCGTTGTGATAGGGTAAAGTAGTACCTCCGGGTAAATAAAACCTTTCGTGTTTTTGATTTTCTATTTCTAAAAAGGGTTCCGAAACCACCGAAACTTTTTTGTCGCTACACAGTTGCTCATATTTTTCGTGGGTAATGAAACTAATGGTTTTTGTATCGATCCATCCTTCGTAGCCGTCATGAAAAAGTTTAACTTTTGTCCAGTTACTCCTTTCAATTAACACCTCGAACCATTCTCCAAAGAGCAGCTGGCTTAACATTTCGCTACCTTCCGAAGGTGAGGAACGCAGTGGAACAATTGCTATTTCGGTAATACCATATTTCATATATTTCAACTTCTTAATTGTACTCTTCCCGTTACTTACGCTTTAATAATTAATCAGATCTCCTTTTTTAATGTTCAGGCTGTCGCATGTGCCGGCATTAAGTTCTATCACATATAAAGCCGGCTTATCGGAGGCAAACGATTCATCGCTTAACACAGGGGTGTTTTTATGAATGGTAACTATTTCCTTATGTGCATTTACAAAAATCATGTCAAGTGGTATTAGGGTGTTTCGCATCCAGAACGACTGTACTTCTTCATTATCAAAAATGAACAGCATGCCCTGATTAGGTTTCATTTCTTTTCGGTACATAAGACCCATGGCACGCTTTTCGAAAGTTGATGCCAATTCTATATCGAAAGTTGCAATGTCGCGAAGACTTCCTTTATCAATAAAAACAAGCTCCCCGTCTTTAACAAATTTCGGAGGGTTATCGAAGTTGTAAACCACTTGTTTCAGTTCTTTGTTGTTGCTCACATCAGGGCGTTTGGGCTTAGGATTGCACGCAAATATAACCATTAGACCTGTCAGAATAAATACTGTATATTTTAAAATGGGTTTCATTGCTACGACATTTGCAGTGTATAAAGTTTAGTATATAATCCGTTTTTATCAATTAAATCGTTGTGCTTACCGCTTTCAACAATTTCACCATCATGAATAACAAATATTTCATCGGCTTTTTTTACCGTACTCAGCCGATGGGCAATTACAATAGAAGTTCTGTTTTTCATCAGGTTCTCAAGTGCTTCCTGAACGAGTTTTTCTGATTCGGTGTCAAGAGCTGAGGTTGCTTCATCGAGAATGAGTATCGGTGGGTTTTTTAAAACAGCCCGGGCAATGCTGAGGCGTTGTTTTTGCCCACCCGATAACTTGCAACCGCCATCACCAATGTTGGAATTATAACCATGTTGAGTTTCAATGATAAAGTCATGCGCGTTCGCAACTTTTGCCGCTGCAACAACATCTTCCATTGAGGTGTTTTCAATACCGAATGCTATATTGTTGTAGAAACTGTCGTTAAACAATATTGGTGTTTGATTGACATATCCTATTAATTTTCGTAAATCTTTGATTTTTAAATCTTTGATTTCATTGCCATCAATGCTTATGATCCCTTGACGGATATCATAAAACCTTGGTAGTAGGTCAACCAGAGTCGATTTACCCGACCCGCTTTGCCCAACCAGGGCAATGGTTTTACCTTTTTCAATAGTGATGTTGATGTTTTTAAGTACTTCGTGGGTTTCGTTATACCTGAACCATACCGAAGTGTAATTGATTTGGTTATTGAATGAATTGATTGAAACGGCGTTTGGTTTTTCCGTAATTCTCTCTTCACTGTTCATTATTTCATTTACCCTATCAAGCGAAGCCAGTCCCTTTTTAATATTATACCATGCGGTTGAAAATGCTTTTGCAGGTGTAATGATCTGACTGAAAATAATCAGATATCCGATAAATGCCTGCGATGAAAGCCCGGATGTGTTTTGCAGAACCATTTTACCTCCATACCACATAACAAATACTATTGCAACTGTTGCAAGAAACTCGCTCAGCGGACTAGCAAGAAAACGCCTTCTGTTGATTTTATTCATCAGGTTTGTATATTCCTGATTGCCATGAATAAATTTGCGACGAATATGGTTTTCAGCATTAAATGCTTTAATAATTCTTAAACCGGTTATCATTTCCTCAATTTGCGAAAGCATCTGCCCCATTTGTTGCTGACCGATCATCGAGGTCTTGCGAAGGGTTCTTCCAACTTTTCCAACAATAAAGCCAACTACCGGCAGTAGTATCATTACAAACAATGTAAGCTGCCAGCTCATAAGCACCAGTGTTATAAGAAAGAACAGTATTTTAAGTGGGTCTCTGAACAACATTTCAAGAGAACTTATAATGCCCCATTCAATTTCGGTAACATCGTTCGACATTCTGGAAATGATATTTCCTTTTCTCTCTTCGGAAAAATAACCCAGCGGAAGCCCTGATACTTTGTTGAAAAGTTGGTTTCTGATGTCGCGGACAACATTGTTGCGTATAGGTACCATGAAATGGTTGGCCAAATACCATGATATAGTTTTAAGGAAAGTAAAAACCATAACAAGCATACCAATTGCAAACAATGCATTGGCCGGTCCGCTTTCTGTAATAATTTTACTGAGCCAGAAGTAGAAGTTGTTTTCGATGCTCGCAGCACTCATCAGATCGAGAGGAACGCGCTCTGTTACCATGGGCTGAGTACCGAAAAGAATGCCGAGAAATGGTATTACCATCCCAAACGAAAACAGGCTGAAAATTGTTGACAGAGCGTTGAACAGTACATTAAGTACTGCGTACCACTTGTAAGGAACAATGAATTTAAAAATTTTAGCAATATCTTTCATCAATCTGCACTTTCCGTTTTTTATTTCCCTATATAATTATAAGGTGTAATCTGAAGCAATTCATTTTTAATATTTTCATCCACATTCAGTGCTTTGATAAAGCTTGCAATATCTTCTTTCGAAACCACATTGTTCTTGCGAGTCAATGCTTTCAGGGTTTCGTAGGGCTCGGGATAATTCTCCCGTCGCAGAATGCTTTGAATTGCTTCAGCAACCACAGCCCAATTCGAGGCAAGGTCGGCACTGATTTTATCTTCGTTCAACAATAACTTACCCAGCCCTTTTTGTAACGAATTCAAGGCAATAATAGTATGTGCTGAAGGAACCCCCAGATTGCGCAAAACAGTGCTGTCGGTAAGGTCGCGTTGCAATCGGCTTACCGGAAGCTTTTCGGCAAGGTGGGTAAAAATGGTGTTTGCCATCCCCAGATTCCCTTCTGCGTTTTCAAAATCAATTGGGTTCACTTTGTGTGGCATGGCACTGGAGCCAACTTCCGAAGTTTTGATTTTTTGTCTGAAATATTCCATCGAAATATACGTCCACATATCGCGGGCAAAATCGATGAGAATAGTATTAATTCTTCCAAGTGTATTGCATATAGCAGCAAGATTGTCGTAGTGCTCTATCTGAGTTGTAGGGTAACTTCTCGATAAATATAGTTTCTTCGTTACAAATCTTTCGGCAAAGCAATGCCAATCAATATTTGGATAACTTACGTAATGAGCGTTGAGATTTCCCGTTGCTCCTCCGAATTTTGCAGAGAAAGGGATTGCTTTAAGTTGTTGAAACTGAGTTTCGAGGCGTGCTGAAAAAACGCGAAACTCTTTCCCGAGACGCGTTGGGCTTGCAGGCTGACCGTGTGTATGCGCCAGCATTGGAACATCATTCCACTGCTCCGAAAGATGATTGATGTTATCAATTAACATTTGTAATGCAGGGGCGTATTGCTCTTGTATAAAATCACGTAGTTGTGCAGGAATAGCTGTATTATTAATGTCCTGAGAAGTTAGTCCGAAGTGCACCAATTCACGATATTTACCCCAGCCTTGTTGGTCGAATTTTTCTTTTAATAAATATTCAATCGCTTTTACGTCATGATTGGTTACTGATTCAATTTCTTTAACCCGTATTGCATCACTTTCCGAAAAACCTGCAACCCAATTCCGCATGATTTGAAACCCAGCATTTGGGAAATCAGCAAGCACCGGCACGGGTATTTCGCATAGCGCAATAAAGTATTCCACTTCTGTGTGCAGCCTGTAACGAATAAGTGAATATTCCGAAAAATATGCCGACAAACTTTCAACTTGTTTGCGGTATCTTCCATCGATGGGTGATACGGCGTATAGACTGAATGTATTCATCAAAACAAATGTTTTGTCAAAGGTAAAAATTTATAACTGATTTTAAATATTTTCGGTAAGCGATATTGTTTTATACATTTGCATTAACATAGACTTGCGATGAAAATAGCTGTAGTATCATACCTCAATACCATACCCTTCAGGTATGCAATAGAGAAATCCCCTGTTAAACCGGTTGGGGTTGAATACATATATTGTCCTCCTTCGGAGTGCGCATCTTTGTTGATAAATAATAAAGCTCAGGGTGGCCTGATACCCGTTGCAGCAATCCCATCACTGAAAAAGCATTATGTTTTTTCCGATTATTGCATTAGTGCTTACCGTGAGGCTTATTCTGTAGTTTTGCTGAGCCAAATGCCTTTATCCGAAATTAAAACGGTGATTCTCGATTATCAAAGCCGCTCATCAGTAGCAATGTTCAAGCTGCTGAACCAACATTATTTGCACTTCAACTTTGATTTTGTACAGGGCCAAGAAAACTTCGAGAAGCAGATTTGTGGGACTACAGCCGGTCTGGTAATTGGCGACAGAGCAATGAAGTATCGGATGCATGCTGAATATGTTTACGATTTGGCAGAGATGTGGTTTGAACATACCGGCTTGCCTGCAGTTTTTGCTTTGTGGGTTTCCACAGTGCCTGTTGCATCACAAATTAAACTAGCATTCGATTCAATGATGCAATTTGGCATGAAGTCGGTTGATGAGGCTATTCACTACTTCAACCCTGCTTACGACAGGGAACTGATGCACAGTTACCTTACCGAGAATTTATGCTATTCCCTCGATTCCAATAGGCGAAATAGTGTTAATCTATTTCTCAGCCTGTTGAATAACGGCGATTTTAAAACTAATTTTTCATTTCAATGAACAAATTTATGTACTCAGTCAGAAACTATAAAAGCGATGATTATCAGGATGTTGAAAATATATGGAATGCTTGCGATATGGGTGGTTCAGTGCGGGGCGACACTGCTACTATTGTTGAAAGAACTTTAGCCGGTGGGGGAGCATTATTGTTGCTGGTAGCATCGGATGGCGAAAATGAAACAATAATAGGTACAACATGGATTACCAACGATGCACGAAGGCTTTATTTGCACCATTGCGGCATACTACCCGAATTCAGGGGGCTTGGGCTCTCAAAGCTTCTGGTTCAGGAAGCATTGCTGATGGCAAAACGACTGGGTATGCAAATCAAACTCGAAGTACACCGAAACAATACCGTTGCTAAAGCACTATATGCGAAAAAATACTTCACCTACCTGGGTGATTACGAGGTTCATATTGTTAGGGATGTAAGTAAAATACCCGACTAATTGAAGTCACTGCACAACGATATTCTACGACTGGCCGTTCCAAACATTCTCACCAATCTTACAGTTCCTCTACTTGGTTTGGTGGATATCGGTTTAATGGGGCACCTTACCGACGCAGTATATCTTGGTGCCGTTGCCTTGGGATCGACCATATTCAGTTTGTTATATTCCGGATTGTTGTTTCTAAGAATGAGTATAACCGGATTCACAGCGCAGGCTTATGGAGCCGGATATCACAGAGAAAGCTCGTTGGTATTAGGCAGGGGTGTTTTTCTTGCGTTAATTATGGGCGTAATGCTGATATTAGCTCAGCACCCAATAGAATGGGGTTTATTCAAACTGGTTAATGCCAGCGATGCAGCCGAAAGGATTGCTGTTGATTACTTCAGAGTACGAATTTGGGCTGCTCCTGCAACTTTATGTGTTTTCGTTTTTACCGGCTGGTTTCTAGGCATGCAGAATTCACGCATACCTTTGCTGATAGCAGTTGTAATAAATGTCGTAAATATATTGCTAAGTATTCTATTTGTCAACCGATTCGGAATGAATGCTGCCGGAGTTGCGCTCGGAACTGTGATTGCACAGTATTGTGGACTTCTGATCTCCGTGCTTTGCTTTTTAAAATACTATGGCCGCTTTCGGTTGTTGTTCAGCTTATCGGGTATGATTCGTATGGACAGGCTTACACGGTTTTTTAAGGTAAATGGTGATATTCTGGTAAGGTCAATACTGATTACTGGCACTTTCTTTTACTTCAATGCTGTTTCTGCTTCAATGGGAAATCTGGTTTTGTCGGTAAATTCAATTTTACTGCAGTTTCTTTACATTTTCTCTTATTTTATTGATGGTTTTGCTTTTGCCGCAGAGTCGCTCACCGGAAAAATGGTTGGATCGGGAGACAATTCAGGGCTGCGAAAACTGGTGAAAACATTGTTTTTATGGAGCGGAATATTAAGCCTTGCCTTTTCGCTGTCTTACCTTGTTTTTGGAAATGATTTTATATCGTTGCTGACAGATAACAGCGAAATTGTTTCTCAGGTTAAGCCATTTTTCTTCTGGGCAGTGTTAATTCCAGTTGTGAGTTTTGCTGCATTTGTCTGGGATGGTATTTATATTGGTGCAACAGCTTCACGCTATTTACGCAATGCCATGCTGATTGTTGTTTTGGTATTTTTTCTACCGGCAAGTTATTTCATGAAGGATGCCTGGGGAAATCATGGATTGTGGTTGTCCCTGATTATTTTTCTATCGGCCAGGGGAGTGATGTTAGGCTTGTATTATCGCAGGGCTATAATGAGAAGATGATAATTCCACTAAGCTTATGGAAGCCTTGTAATCAATTGAAAAATACTATTTTTGCAGCAATAAAGCCTTGGTAATTCAATTGCAATGAAAAAGAAAACACGGAAAATAGGGTTGATAATACTTGTATTTTTTCTCCTGATACTGGTTGCTGGAGGATTTACTGCATATCATTTCTATAAATATATATATGCTCCGAATGTTGTGGAAGGAGCTGCCCCACATTTTCTGAAAATCCCCTCTGGCTCAGGTTTTGATGATGTCGTTGAAATTCTGAGCAATGAGGGTTTAATTATCGATACAAACTCATTTATATGGGTTGCTGAAAAAAAAGCTTACCCCGAAAGGGTTAAACCGGGTTGCTATCAACTAAATCCGGGAATGAACAATAACGAACTGGTGAATTTGCTTCGTTCAGGAAAACAATCCCCGGTGAAACTTACCTTTAATAACTTAAGAAGTCTCGAGCAACTTGCGGGAAAAGCGGGAGAAGTTTTCGAAGAAGATTCTGCATACATCGCCCAGTATCTTGCAAACAAACTTGTTGCCGATTCTTTGGGTTTTAACGGTAGCACTTTCATTGCTATGTTTATCCCGAATACTTACGAGTTCTACTGGAATACGCCTGCATCGAAATTTGTTGAAAGAATGCACGAAGAATACAATAAATTCTGGACTTCGAATAGAAGACAGAAAGCCGAAAAAGCAGGGCTTTCGCTGGTTGAAGTGAGCACCCTGGCATCTATTGTTGAAATGGAAACGCAAAAAAATGATGAAAAGTCAAGAATTGCAGGGGTGTATATGAACAGATTACAAAGTGGTATGCTGCTTCAGGCTGACCCTACCGTAATATATGCAGTGGGTGATTTTAGCATCAGAAGGGTACTGCTGAAACACACCGAATACGATTCACCTTACAATACATACAAATACAAAGGTTTACCTCCCGGGCCTATTTGTATGCCATCGGTTTCGTCGATTGATGCTGTGCTTGATTATGAAATACACGATTACTTTTATTTTTGTGCGAAAGAAGATTTTTCGGGTTACCATAATTTTGCCAAGACTCTGGCTCAGCATAATGCCAATGCTCGTAAATTTCAGAGGGCATTGAATGAACGAAATATCTACTGAGGACGATATGCAACAAAATCGAAGCTTAATCCCGTGAGTTCGGCATAGTCCTGCCCCGATTCGAGTAAATCGGTATCACCTTCTTCGTAATACCACGCAACACGAATATTTCCAACTGAGCTAATCCTTTTTAAAAACCTGTAAATCAGCCTCGCCGAACTGCTGTTAAAGTAAATGAGCTGGAAAACAACGGTTTTTTCGCGGTTGCAAATGTAAACAAATTCATCGAAACATGATTCTAGCCGTGTAAAAAACGGAATAGGGTTTTCAGGGCACATTACTCCGGTTATCGAAAACAACCCTTCCTGAATATCGGTTAACACTTCGGGCGAATTTTCACCTGCGGGTATTAAAATCTTCTTCATATCAATTAGTTTAGAGTATTATTTGATAATAAATTATGGTAAAAAGTACTAAAACAAAAATACCACCAGCATTCCCAAAGCAACGAACAGAATTATTTTTTTAAATTGCTTCTTTGCATTATCATCCATTGCAATTTCGTAATTGCCTTTTCGCCCTGATTTCTTTGCATTGATATGGAATTGCATGTTTTTCGACTTGACCGAAAACTCTTCCATTTCGGAGTTCAATATAACGCATCCGCAGTAATTACATTTAAAAGTGTTGTAATTGATTTTTGTAAGGTTAACTCCGCTATACTGAGGGCAATAAATATCAGGTTTATCCATTTATTAATTATTAATAATTACATTTTGGTTTTTTCAAAAACACGATTGGCTCAGGTATATTAATTTGCCTTGCGGCATCGATACAATATGTGTCAGTCATTCCTGAAATAAAGTCAGTGATTCTTTGCTTTCCGCTGTTTTCACCATTGTTGTAGAAAACCTCCATTCCCTGTAAATATTCCCCAAATTGGCGGTCGATATTGCATACCTGATTTTGATAATCGGAATAATTTACTTGTAGCTTATCGAATAACTCTTCGAAGTGCTCATAGAGCTGCCTGATAACCTTATCGCAGAATTTCTCGTAAGCCTGCAAAGAGCTGTGAAAATATATGGCTTTGTAGTTGAATTCTTTTAGCGATTGCATCAGGTCATATTTTTCATCAGAAAAACCGATAGTGTCGGAATTCTTAGAAGCTTCAATCAAATCGATAACCAGGTCGTTAATGATTTTTCCGTTTCGGGTACCAAGCTGCGATTTAATTTTTTCAGGAATAATTTTCTCCGAAATAATTCCTGCCAACACTGCGTCCTCAAGGTCTCTTCCCAGATAAGCGATTTTATCGGCAAGGCGCACAATACAACCTTCATAGGAGGAGGGAAGCACATTGCGGTCTTTTATCAGGTCAAGGTCTTTGATGCTTGGGTCGGGCGAAATATGTTGCTCATCTCTCTCTCCGTTATGGCAAATAATCCCGTCACGTACACCAAAAGTCAGGTTTAATCCATTGCCATGATTTGCCGTATGAGCTACAATCCTATAGCTATTAATTTCATGAGCGAAAGATGTACCACCACCCAGATAAGTATTGATGGCTTTTTCTCCTGCATGACCGAAAGGTGTATGCCCCAGATCGTGTCCGAGCCCAATGGCATAAGCCATTTCGGAGTTCAGTTCCCACCCATGCATATTCAAGCCCTTGCAAATTGCCGCTGAAATAGTTGCTACATGAAGCACGTGTTCAATGCGGGTGCATATATGATCGTTGTCGGGAGCATAAAATACCTGTGTTTTACTTTTTAGCCTGCGAAAGGCAGTACTGTGTATTATTGCGGTCTGATCTCTGAAGTAGTCGCCACGAATATCGGCTTCTCTAGGTATAACACGTGCTGAATACACCTGCTCAGGTAATGGGTTTTTCATATCATGCCTTTAAATATTTATCGTACACATTCTGATGCCTGTAATTAATAATGTATTGAATGGCTTCCTCAATGTCGTCTGTAACTAAGAAAAGCTGCTTATACTGCTGGTTAGCAAACTTTTCGTTATAGGCTGTTTCGAATTGCAACAGCAAATATTTGAAATAGTTGTTTACATTCAGAATTACAATCGGCTTTGTGTGATATTTTAATTGCTTCAAGGTAATTATTTCAAGGAGTTCTTCAAAAGTGCCGAATCCTCCCGGTAAAGCAACAAATGCATCCGCGAGTTTTCGCATACGGGCTTTGCGTGTCATCATGTCGCGTGTAACGATGGTTCTGCTGTCGTATTCCGAAACAATACCGGTCTTATTTAAGGCTTCAGGTACAATTCCTGTAACATGCACACTACATTCAAGAGCTGCTTTCGACAGCCGACCCATCAGGCCTATCTGACCCCCGCCATGAATTAGATTGAGTTTATGCCTGCCCAGAGCTCTGCCAAATTCAGTTGCTTTTTCGTAATACAATTCATCAAGATCTTCGCTCGAAGCACAAAACACGCAAATACTTTTAATCATACTGTTTAAAATAAATACTTAGGTAAAGTTAAAAAATTACACGCATTTTACTATTTTCGAACAAAAAACATGAAGACTTCACGAAAACGTAATTTCATATTTGTTTTATTTGCAACGGTGTTATTGGCTTTGATTGTCGGAGGTATGCTTTTGGGTTCTGAAAGGTATGTGGTTTATAATACTAGCCCATGTGATATTTTTGTGGTTTACAAAACATATGATGGAATGAACGATTCTGTTTGTATTGAGGCAACAAAATGGAAACTTATTGGTAAAAGAATGGTGTGGTATAAAAAATATGATAAAAAAAACAAATGTAGTGTAAATCAGTACTTTACTGAGGTAAAAATATACGTTGGAAATAAAACGGGGTTTATTAATGCTTTGGATTCAAACTGGATATGTGCCTCACAGCCAAGGTTAAACGAATTCACGCTGACTATCAAATAAAAAAAATCACTATTGTCCGATAAAAATATGAAATAAATTTCAATTATTGCTAAGTTA
>ENA-UPTA01001473-UPTA01001473.1-activated-sludge-metagenome-genome-assembly--contig:-NODE-1473-length-26093-cov-6.627506_pt1 | contig 26093 bp, 20 predicted proteins | sample MGYA00238184_ERZ773361 | MGnify/ENA primary metagenome ERZ773361 (study PRJEB29100, sample SAMN05720205) | activated sludge metagenome | isolation source: anaerobic digester from wastewater... | reverse complement strand
GGTGTTCTCCCATCCGCTGAGAGACATTTTTACCATTGACGCGACAAGGGCTGCGGCGACACCGTGTCCCGAAACGTCACAGATGAAAAATCCTATACTTTTATCCTGCTCTGAATACTTAATATCGAGAAAGTCCCCCCCGATCCCCATCATCGGCTTGTAGCGGAATGCGATTGTCATTTCATCAAATTCCGGGATCTCCCGGGGGAGCAGCGCTGTCTGGATTTTTCCGGCGAGATTGATCTGGTGTTCCAGTTCGTGCTTCTGGGCCTCGATGATTTCGGTCCGTTCCTTTACCAGCGCTTCGAGGCCGGCATATATTGATGAAATTTCTATTGAAATAGCAGCCTGTGAGGAGAGCATTTTCATTACCGTAAGGCGTTCCGGAGCAAAGGCGCCTGAAACAATATTATTTTCAATATAGAGAATTCCCGTAAGATTATTCTGGTAAATAATCGGGGTGCACAGAACTGAACGTATATTGTTTTTCACGATATAGGGGTCGTTGTTGAAGCGGAAATCTGCCGCGGCATTATCAATGATGATATCCTGGTGTGTCCTGGAAATGTAGTTGATAATTGATACCGGAAGCCCCGGGGTGCGCCCTTTGCTGTCGGTGTAGTCCTCGATGGGAATGGAATTGAGAACAGTGACCTCGCTGTTGTCAGAGAAAATTTCAGCATCAATAAAAAGTTTTGACCCCTTTTTCAAAAGCAGTACCCCTTTCTGCCCGGCGGCATTTTCCAGGGCAATCCGTATAAGGCTTTCCACAAGTTTTTTTAGATGAATTTCTTTCGCAATTGTGTGAGCCGATTTAAGGATGGAGGACAGGTCGATTATAGTGCTGTATATGCCGGATGAGTCTGACAAACTTGCAGTCTCATTGTTCGCAATAATTTGGGAGCTCACCGGTTGTATCGATTTGCCAAACATTTTCTGGTGTTGTTCCTTCTGTTTTGTAACTTTGCTTTTTGCTCCCCACCTGCTATATGCATTACATGCTCTGAGAGAATACATTTCCGAGATGGAGCAGAGTCCGCTTTCATAGGAAAAAAATGAAGCGAGTTCATTTGCGAGGGCTTCGTACTGGGTAAAACGGTTGGTCTTTGCAGATTGAATCGCTTTTTCAAATAATTCCAGGGACTCTGATATTTTCCCTGCGACCCCTTGCCGCACCGCCTGAAGGATAAAGTATTTGTGCTGATAGTTTTCCGGTGAAGAACGTGCCCATTTCATGATTTTTTTTGCGGATTTATTTGCTATACGAAGCAGAGAGACTTTTTCCTTTGTTCCCGTGTGCAGTGATAAGAGGGTTGCCCCCAGGGCATAGTGGAACCAGTATTCGGGAATAAAAAACAGGCCCATCATGGAATCAAGATATTTTTTCCCTTCCCGTGCAGCGTCTATCGTGTGCCGGTAGTTGCCGGAAAAATTACACAGCATCATTTTTGACACGGCGTAGTGACCAAGAATGGTAAGACTTTCAGAATTTTTCCATTCGGGTATGATACGTTTCTCGTCAAATATTTCTCCTGCGATGCTGGTGCTGTCATTATTTTTTTTCAGATCAACGAGATTGATGACAAGCTGGTACATTTGCTCGAAGGACTGCAGCGTATTGAGGAGGTTCAGCTTCTTCATTACAGGATAATATTTATTGTATTTTTCAAGTACTTCTTCCAGGGGCTCGCCGGAGAAAAATGTATTGATCAGATAATGATGTATCGCGTATGAGGCGTAGGTAATATCTCCGGTTTCAGCTGCATGTTCGTATGATTTCAGAAGAAAAGGGAGATCTTCGCGAATGTGGCGTGCCCAGTGACTTACGCCGACGCCGTAAATGAAAAACACCTTACTGGCAATCTGATGCCCGTCACTGCGGGCTAAAACCTTCAGGGCGATCGCGCTTAACCGCATGATCATGTCAATGTTGCCCGTTATCTGAAGAATGATTCCCGCAAACATAATGTATGCGTATGACGCGTAGGGTGAATTGCCGTTTCTTACAGACAGCATAAAGAGCCGGGAAATGATCAGCGGAAGATGGTTTGGAACACCAAGGTAGCTTGGTTCGATGCAGCCCATCAATATCCTCGCGGTGGCAAGCTTATGCGCGTCGGAAAGCGCAGGAAGGTGCTCAAAATCTTCGATGTTGTTTTTCCAGATATGAATAAAGGGCTGTATGGTGCTTAACAGTGAACGGAAGAGTGAGGATTTACGGGGAATCGTCATCCCGATATGCTGCAACGCTTCCAGCCCTGTTTTCAGGGATTCCTTGAATTGCAGCAACGAGGAAAGGTAGGACATCCTGATCTCGAAAGCCGGAATGGTGTCAAGGGGGGTGGCAGCATTATCCAGTATTTTCATGAAGTACCGGGATCCCTCGTCCTCCCGACCGGTGAAAAATGAAACTTCCACAACGGATGTAAATATTTCCAGGGCAAGGTGGTAGTTTTTTCTCCAGATATCCTCTCCCGCCAGTTCAACAGCATGCAGATAATACCGATATGCCGCTTCAAGCGCCGCGGACTCCTTTGACTTTTTCCCGGCAGCAGCGTTGAGCCGCGCTACATCAATGGAAGAATCTTCCGGTGGGATATGCTTCTTCCCGATATTAAGGTGTTTAACAATTGGAAAAACTGCCTCTTCAGGATTATCTTTATAAAGCTTCAGAAGGGCGGTTCCGGTATTAAAGTGTATTTGTTCCTTTTCGTCATCATCAAGAAAGCTGTACGAGGTCTCCTGAATTTTATCATGAGAAAAACGGAAGTTTTCACCAGACTTGATAATGAGTCCTTTCTGGATTGCATCCTTCAGCGTGGTGAATAATTCTGTTTCGTCACTATTTGTCACAGCCTGGAGAAGCCCAATGGTAAAGGTATCGCCGATGCAGGAGGCGGTTTTAAGAAGTTGCAGCATTTCCCCGGGTATTTTATTGAGTTTTCTGGTGAGAAAATCCGAGACATTGTCAGTAATATTTGCCTGCTGGATATTTTCTGTCTCCCATTTCCATTCAGATGTGTACATGATATAGTTTTCATAATACAGGTTCCGGATAAATTCACGCACAAAAAAAGGATTACCTCTGGTTTTCTCTTGTACGATCGCTGCCAGCCCTGTAACTCTCTCCTGTTCAACAGAAAGCGTGTCGTGCAGCAACAGCGCGATATCATCGGTTGAGAGAGGCTCAAGGGTGAGGGCGGTATAGGCAAGACCGGATTGTTCCAGTTCCCGCATCATGTGTGCCATGGCATGGTGTTCAGTAACTTCATTGCTGCGGTAGGACCCCACGATGAGGATATTGTTGTACCCTTCGGCAAGAATGGTTTTGAGGAGCTGAAAACTGGCGTCATCCGCCCACTGGAGATCGTCAAGAAATATTACAAGGGGCCGCCCCGGCGCGGCAAAAAGCGTGATGAAAAGAGTTACATACCGGTTGAAACGGTTTTGTGCTTCTTTTGTGCCGAGGTCGGAAACAACCGGCTGTGGTCCCGTGATAAGTTCAAGCTGTGGAAGTATTTCAAGTATGAGCTTAATATTGGGATACAGCGTGTTGAACAGTTTTTCCCGCCATTGTCTGATTGATTCCTCGCTTTCGGAAAGGACCTGGCTGACAAGCTGCGTAAATGCCTGAATAAGACCGGAAAGCGGGACCTCCCGGGTGTTCTGTTCGTATTTTCCGCTGATAAAATAGGGGTTATCCGGAGAGGTGAGTTTCCTGATTTCATTAATCAGTGTCGTTTTCCCGATGCCGGAATAACCGGATATCAAAAGAAATTTTCCCTGTCCCTTTAAGGCGGCCCCGTAGTTGTCCATCAGGATCGTTATTTCCCGTGACCGGCCATACAGCTTTTCCGGAAGAATGAATTTATCCGCGACATCCCTTTCTCCTGGGGTAAAATCCATTATCAATCCGGAGGTGTCAAGCTGGTAGATGCATTCTTTTATATCGTTTTCAACCCCGTAGGCGCTTTTATATCGTTCATCAGGATTTTTTGATAACAGCTTAAGAATTATGGATGATATAGAAACCGGAATGAGATGATTGATTTCAACCGGCGCAATAGGCTCCTGTGTGATATGTGCATTGACAAGATCAAGGGGCGTTGCGGCGGTGAATGGGAGCTTCCCGGTGATCATTTCATACAGGGTAATACCGAGGGAGTAAAGGTCGGTCCGGAAATCAACAGAACGGTTCATCCTCCCGGTTTGTTCCGGTGATATATACTGGAGGGAGCCCTGAAGTACGCCGTGGGGTGCGACGCTGAGTTCCTGCGAAATTTCCGAAGCGATATGAAAATCTGTTACCTTGATTTGCCAGTCTTCATTATCAGCCCCCGGAGGACGTAGTATGATATTATCCGGTTTAATGTCCTTGTGTATTACATTGTGAGCGTGAACATCTCCAATTATGTGGCACAGTGTCTGCGCGATGGTGAGAAACTGGGTAATGTTGCATGTGTTCAGCGAGAGGTACTGCTTCAGGGATATCCCGCCGAAATCTTCAAATACAATTGTGAAGAGATCATTGTGGTAGCCGACACTGATGGGGCGCACGATCCCCCTGTTATTCAGGCGCCGGGCAATGGTAAAGGAGTTTCTGTACTGCTGGATTTTCTCGCCGGTCAGGTTCTCGGGTTTAAGCGATTTGAGAATATAACTTTTTTTGTTGCTGTCAACTGCACGGAGCACTACGACCGTACGGTTCTCAAATATTTTCTCGACAATGGAATACGGTTCAATCGAATTCATGATATACATTCATTCCTGACCAGCATTGCGGCAATAAAGCGGCCGGAGCCGGAGAAGAATCATTTACCCCGTTACTATTTATCTGTCATGAGGTTTTGCGTGGTGAACGTAAATGGTTCATTTCAAATGAAAACTGTAGGGGATAAAATCTAATTTGTCAATGCTAAATATCATGTATTGTGTGGAAAATGGATTAAAATTACCTACCGTATGATGCCGCATTTGGCATATTTATCAGGCAATTTAGGGTGCGTTCTGCCGGTGATTGAGAGGTATATCCTTCTGCAATTCTCTGCGTGAGTGGAGAGGGAACTTTTTCCCGGAGGTGCAGCAGCGTCGCGGGCATTGAAAAATGAAATCGGGATGTCATTCCGCTCGGCAACGGCGAGGAATGCCCCCATGTGTTTGCCGTACTGGAAATTCTCCGGGAGATGGCATGTGGCGATGCCGGCGTTTTTTATCAGTCTGGTGTAATGACGCATGTTTTTGAAGTCTGCTTCTGTTATATACAGTGCAATATTTTTTATATGGCGCCGGTCGATATAACGGACCAGTGTTTCTGTATCATCCCGGCTCCCGAGCTTTCCATATAATACCGGCTGTTCATGGATATTAATCGATGCGATTGTGGAATTTTCTGTGGTGAGGATGCCGCAGGTGTCAACAGGCCCGGCTGAGAGAACAAGAATTCCTGCGGCGAGAAAAAATGACACACAGAGGAACGGCAGCTGCACCGGCTTAAGCTTTTTGAAAGGGATAAGCGGTGAAAGGTACAGGATATAAGGGGCGATCAGGATTGTCCCGGTCTCGATATGGCTGAAATGAAGATGAAGCTGTGAGATCGCGCCCGCCGCAACGATGATTGCACTGTACGCCAGGTCCACCGACATCGCAACAATGGAAATGTCCCAGGGAATGACCGCCGATACCGCGGTAAGGAGAATGGATCCCGCTAAAATTCCCTGGATACCGGGAACAATTATCAGGTTTGATATAAGTGAGGAGATGTTGATTTCCCCGAAATGAAAAAATATAATCGGGAACACCAGTACCTGGGCGCTGAGGGTCAGGGCGATTGGGTTCCGCAGAAATTTCGGGAGTTTCATAAGCCGGTCCCGGAACATTCTGTACCATGCGAGGATTCCGAAGGTGGCGCCGAAGGTCAGCTGAAATCCGATACCGTAAGGTTCGTAGGGATGCGTGACGATGAGTATTGTGGCCGCGATGAATAGCGCGTTGAACGGATTTCGGTCGAAATCAAAAAGAAAGGTTACCCCGAAAATTGCACACATGATAAAAGCGCGCTGCAGCGACACCGGCATGTCGGTTATGTAGAGATAAAAGGCCAGAAGCAGTATTGATGATACGAAAATAATACGTTTGCTGATACGGAAGGGTGATAATAGAAGAAAGGGAATCAGCGCGATAATTGCGCAATGAGTCCCGCTGGCGGCAAGGATGTGCAGCGCCCCCACCTCCCGGAACAGTGTGAGGGTCCCCGTGGGGATAAAATTTTTATTTCCGAAATAAAGCGCTTTCAGAAGGGAGCAGGTGTTCTCGTCGAACAGCGCAGCGGTCCTGATTTCAATCGCGGTGCGTATTGTGCTCCGCCATGAAGGTGCACCGCGGGAAAGAATGGTGTACTGGTCCTCATTGATGTAGAATGTCGCGCGGAACCCCTTCCGTATGAGTTCATGCTGAAACAGGGAACCGTTTTCCGTGAACTGCTCCCTGCTCAGCGGATATGCCTTTGCGTGGAGCACAATTCTGTCGCCGGGAAATAGTGCGGCAGAAAGAGGGGCATAGGCAATGGCGTTCAGCGCGGAATTTCCCCCCATGGTGCTGCCGCCGGCATTGTGAACTTTCAGGATAAGTTCCCGGGAATATAAAAGCGTTCTGACTGACTGTATGTCGGCAGTGAACGGCGGCGTGAGTGCGGGAGTGCCGATATGTCCCGTGTTCACATGGTTTTTCATGACTGCCGCCGACGCGCAGGCTGTCATGATGCACAGGAGAAACACGGCCCCGCGAACCGGAGATGTCTCCTTTGCGCGTTGCAGGCTGACGGGCATGTCCTGTGCAGACCGGGCCGTGTGATTCCCCGGCCGGTTCTTGATAATAAAGGGGAGGGATGCAAGTGCGGCAATTGTTGTCGCTGCGGCGGCGATACAATCTCCCGTGAGATGAAAGAGCATCCAGTTGTGCCAGAATACCGCAGAGGAACTGAACAGAACAGTCGCGAGGGAAGGTATTGTCAGGAGCGGGGCTATGCGTTTATATTCTTCCAACGTTGATGACAACTCCGACATTGATGCCGTAGGAAAGCTTGGTCGAGTCCTCTCCCATGCCGAACTGCCCGTATCTTCCCTGAAGGTCAAAAATAAATTTCCAGTTCGGTGAAATGCTTACTATACATCCTGCCGTCATCAACGGGCCGCCGCCTCCGTCATAGCTGGCCGTGGCGGGAGGTGTTTCAATATACAGGCCGATCCCGCCGGTTGCGAAAAAGCGCGACCCCAGGGGATAGGCATATTTCCCGGTAAAGGTATACAGCAGGTGCTGGACAGAGGTGTCCCTGCCGCCTTCCGCCGCGCCATTTGAATTCGCGATGTACTGCAGGGAGAATTCCCCCACGAGTTCCCGGACGAATACCGCGAAAAGCATACCCCCGCTATAGTAGGTACCGCTGATGTTCGCCGTTTCCTGGTGGTCGGTAAACCAGTCGCTGTACTCGATCTGGTTTATCCCCCCCCCAAGGGTAATTCCCAGGTAGGTATAAAAGTGCTCCTCTGACCATAAAGGTGATGCCAGAAAGGTCGCCACAAGGAGGCATGTACACGTTAATACCCAGAATTTTTTCATGGCCTTTATTTAATGTTTAACGGATTATTTACTGTCTGTGCGCTGACGGGAGGACTGAAGTCGAAAATACCCGGCGACATCCCCTCTCCCACAACAACGCCGGCAAGAGAAATGGTCATCCCGCCTCCATCTTTTGTTTTCATGATGGCTTTCTTTAAAAGAAATGTTGAATCCACCACGAGGGTTATGCTTGAGTAATGGCGATCGTTGTTTTTGAGTTTGATAGTGTAACCGCTGCCGCCCCCGAGAAGAATGGCTGAATAACCGGACACAACACCGGCAATTCCCCCCGATCGCCCCCTGCCGAGATCCTGAATGCCGCAGATATTGCTGCTCGGGCTGTATACCCAGAGTTTCCTGCCGTTTGATGCGAGTATCTTGCCCGAGGGGCTGCTGAATTTGACAAAAATTCTCCCCGGGGCCATGAACTTAAAGTTCCCGGTATACATGAACCCTGATGTGTCAGTCCAGGAGATTGTGCCCCGCATCGTTGAGATGCTTCCCATGCGGCCCTGAAATCGCTGCAGCGCCTCATCACCCGTCATGGCATACAGATAGGCCGTCACGGAACAGAGTGCGATAATTGTCAATGCTGAGAGTATGATGGTTTTCTTCATAATTAAAATCCCTTATTAATATAATACGGTTATGCGTTAAAAAATCAAAGCTTTTTTACCGATGTGATGTGTGTCCTTCATGGATTTATTGTACCCGGTGAAAGGTGCTTGACACAGTTATATCCGTCAATTAAGATATTTCTTACACGAACATACTTCTCTTGTGCTGTTAATCCATGATGTGAGATTCAATTTGCAAATGAACGGTCACAACGTAAAACAGTGCAATAGTAACAAAATTTTGTGTATAATGCCGCTTTGTGCAACAATATTTTACATAATTATTCTGCATGATATAACAAAACTATAATGTAAATAAATACCGGTTTCTCCGTCCGGTCGTCCTGATTTTATGTCAGAATGGTCCGGAAATTGAAGTATCAGAAGAATATGTTGTAATGCTGTCTCAGGGAAGAGAATAAAATATATGGTGAAAAGTAAAACTGAAAAACCTGTGAAAAAAGAGTCCCATGGGCCGGATAAAAGCGGTACGCCTGTAAAAGCAAAGAAAAGCGGCGGCGTATCCCGCAAACAGGCTGCAGCAGCCGTGAAGGTGACAGGGATAAAGGCGGGGGAAGATATTGATCTGCTTCTGGAAGGTGATGACTTCATCGGGGAGGAGGATAAGATTCCCGGGAAAAAGAAACGGGCCCGCCCTGCAGATTTTTTTTCGGATTCCGCGATATCATGGTACCTCGAGCAGATAAACAAGATTCCGCTTCTTAACAGAGAGGAGGAGGATACCCTCGCACGGAGCGCCCGTGAAGGGAATGAAAGGTCCAAGGAGAGACTGATTCAGTCGAACCTCCGTTTTGTTGTGTCCATTGCGAAAAAGTATCAGACCAGCGGCATTTCGCTCCTCGACCTCATCAATGAAGGTAATATGGGGCTCATCAAGGCGGCGGAAAAATTTGATCCTGACCGCGGGTACCATTTTATTTCCTATGCCGTGTGGTGGATACGGCAGGCGATAATACTGGCGATATCGCAGAAAACATCCCTCATCAGGCTCCCCCTGAACCGTACTGCCGATATGCAGAAAATTGAGAAGGTCCATAACAAGCTCGAAAACAAGCTGGGACGGGAGCCTACTCCGGGAGAAATCGCGGAGGAGCTTGACATGGATGATGAAGAGATCAACCACCTCCGTAACATATCACAGGACTATATTTCCCTTGACGCTACTTTCGGCGACTCTGACGACACCTCAATCATAAGCATGGTTGAGGATTCGCGGATTGAATCGCCGGATAAAAAAGTTCTTGATGAATCGCTGCAGGTTGCCCTTGATAGCGTACTGAACGAGCTGACGGACGCGGAGCGTGAAATAATCAAGATGCGTTTCGGCCTGAACGGATACAAGCCGATGTCGCTGCAGCAGATCGGAGAGGAATTCAATCTGTCCAAGGAACGGATACGGCAGATAGAGAAAAAAGCGATACGACGCCTCAGGCATCCGTCACGAAGTCACAAGCTCAAGAGTTTCCTGCAAGATTAAATCGCGGATTGGTGCTATGAAATATCTAATTCTTGGAATTGTATCGGGAGTGCTTTTCGCATTTATTCCATTTATCCAGCCTGAAAGCGGCATGGAGATTTATCCGGAATGGTGCGGCACAATAGAAAACATCAGGCAGATCGAAGCGTCAGCCAATCCCTCCATGATGAACGGATCGGTCCCTCCCGTGGCCAGGGGAAGTGCCATTCATGTGTTGAACGGTTCCGGATCGTTGCGCGGGGAATATGACAGCGGTGAAAAGCTTTCCGCGGTGAGCGGCAACGGCAGATATCTTGTTGAATATGAAAAGGTAGGCTCCGCCATTGAGTTCATGAACCTTCAGGGTGAGCGGTTCTGGAAGCTGAACTCTCTTGAATATCCATATCTATCATTTGACGGGAAGCTTGTGCTGCTCCTTAACGGCGACCATAGCCGTATAAGGATAGCCGATATCAACGGAAACATTATCGGTGTGCAGTCAATATCGGGCCGGTTCTGCACGGTTATTTCCTTTTCGAAATCAGGCAAAGCCGCCGCTGCCGGGTTTCTTGACGGGACCTATTATGTGGTGGACGCGAAAGGCCAGGTCACCGCGAAAGGGAAAACCCCGGACAATACTGTGGTAAAGGGGATAGCGCTCAGCAGTAACGGACACTTCTGTGCGGTGCACTATGGTGATGTACAGGGCGACCATGTCAGAATTGTTGATGTCCTGGACAACGATGAGGATACCCTTAATCTCAAAAATGTGCATCTGACAAGGATAGCGTTACATTGTGCCGATAACGGCGATGTCGCAGTTCTGGACAGGGACAGGCTGATATTCGCGGACAGCGATGGCGATATAAACTTTTTTCTCAATGTGCCTGAGGCAAAGATGGGGTATTCGAAAATTGACTGTGAACGTGGAATCTACACTGTGACCTACAGCCTTGCATCGGGCGGGGCGAAATTCCTCATGCTGCGGGGAGACGGCAATGTCCTCTATGTGAAAGATGTTATTGAGGAACCGTTTCTGGACTGCAGGATTGACCGGGGCGCTGTATTTCTACAAGGCTCTCAATCGCTGATGGGCTACAGTCTCCATTTTCCAGAGAATTGATAATGTCTTCTGCGGCAGCGGTAAGGGTGGTATTTCCCCTTTTTACCGCCCCCTCCTGCAGAATGCGGCATTTTCCAAGAGCAACTTTTTGTGCCTCCAGAATGTAGCCGGGAGGCAGCAGCTTTCCGGTTGTCGATAAAAGTCTGCAGATTGAATAAATTCTGAATCTGTCCATGCCCCATTCGCTCCGGGAGAGCTGGTCCCCGTGGCCCCCGTGCTTGATTATGTGCTGCTCCGGAATAAATCCTGTTTCCTCACGCCATGTAGTGCGCAGCCAGAGATCATAGTCTTCACATACCGGAAGGCCTTCATCGAAGTACCCGTATCTGTCAAATATATCGCGATGCAGTACAACCGCCGAGGGGCTGATCAGGCAGAGGTGAAGTGACTGCGGGAATATATATCCTCCCGATTTGCGGTGCCGGTTCCGGGGGTTGACCCGCTTTCCGTTTCTGATCCAGATTTCATCTGTCTGATGAATGCGTATCTCCGGATGGAGCCGTATGAATTCCGCCTGTGCCGCCAGCTTCTCCGGGAGCCAGAGGTCATCGCTGTCAAGAAGGGCGATATAGGGCGATGAGGCATGGCGGATCCCATTGTTCCGCGCGCTGCTGACGCCCTGCTGTTTCTGACGCAGGTATCGTATCCTGCCGCTGTACTGCTCCTGTATCAGCGGTGTGTCGTCCGTGGAGCCGTCATCAACAACAATTAATTCAAAGTCGCGGAAGGATTGCGACAGAACGGAGTCAATGGCGCTGCGTAGCCGGCCGTATCTGTTGTATGAAGGGATGATGACTGAGAAAAAAGGCATCAGCTTATTTAAACAGAAATTTTACCGGATGTTTCTTCAGTTCCACCGATATCTCATCCATTGTCTTTGCTGTTTTCTTGAAGCTCTTCAGGGTTTCCACTATGTCATGCTGGGACGTGCTCATCATGGCGCTGAAAGTCGACGCAGTGCTGGAAAGGTTGCCGAGGAGGTTGCGCAGATTTCCTTTACTCTCGGTGGAAATATCCCTGATCACCGAAGCGGTGCCGGAGAGGGTATTCAGCAGTATGTGAATGTCCTGCAGTACCACCTCGAGGTTCACAAGTTCAATGCCTTCAATTACCGCGCCGTTCTGCAGGGCTATTCCGATACGTTCGGGATTTCTCAATTCAATGACCGGATCGCCGATTATATTCTGGTTCTGAATAACGGCGGTGCAGTTTTCATAGAGCTGAATTTCCCGCTGGAGACGCATTACCGCGAGAAAGTGAAGCGCTGGTCGGTACACGGGAATTATTTCAACGACTCTGCCCACGGTGTATCCTTTGATTTTGACCTGCGTTCCTTTCTTTATAGATGAAATATTGTCAACTTTCAGGTATATGTCAATGGTTGAACTCGCAATGGAGTATCCAAGCTTCAGCAGCACAAAAACAAGAAGAAGCGCCGCGGGAATAAGAATGAAGATGGCGACTCTGAGCTCATTTTTTTCAAGTTTCATGACAGTCTCCTGGTTACAGAATCCTCATGGGTCCATGAGATGATGAATTTTTGTACTGAACGACATAGGAATTACCGGTTGCAGCAAACTGCTCGCCACTTCCTTCGAAAACAATATTTCCATTATACAGCATAATAAATTTATCAGCATAATCCAGATACCGCATTGGTTCAAAGGTTGTTATCAGGATTGAGGTGTTGTGGTCTATTGCTTTTTTGCGAAGGCTTTCGAGATATGTCTGGACATTGATGAGGCACTGGCCCTCAAGGGCGTGCTCCAGAAGGATCATGGAAGGGTCAAGGGCAATTGCGCGGGCGTAGGCGGTCTTGAGAATTTCCGAGCGCAGAAGGTCAACGGGCCTGATGTTCCTGCAGTGGGTAAGGTTCAGTTCCGAGAGCATGGTCTCGACCTTTTCGGTGATTTCCCCGAAGGAAAGTGTGCTGTGGTATTTCAGGGGAAGCGCGATATTTTCCTCCACCGACATGTTGTTGATGAGGCCGTAAAACCTCTGCAGATATCCAATTTCCTTGCGGTAATTGTGCAGGGCGATATAGTCGAAACTTCTCAGGGAATTGTTTCTGTACAGAATATTCCCCTCGTATTCTGTAAGGATACCCGCAGCCAGGGGGCAGATCAGGCTGAGTCCTGAATTCTCCGGACCGAAGAACACAAAAGTTTCCCCCGCATTCAGCGTGAATGAAACGTCAATAAGGGGCGGGGTGTTTTCCCCGGTGTATGATACATCATCGAATTGCAGCATGGTATTTCCTGTCGCTATCCCCTGTACGCAAAGATTTAAAAATAAAAGAGCGCTGACACAATTGCGTTTATTACAAAAAGAATGAGCAGCGTCCGCACCACCGCTTTTGAGACGTATATCGGTATTTCGAAGTCTGAATTGGGTTTAAAACCATAATAACAGCAGATCAGCGGGATCAGTGTTCCGTACAGCAGGCTCTTGATAATTGTAATGATGAAGTCGTTGATGCTGAATGCGTCAAGAAGGCTTGCGAAGAATATATCGAGAGGAATAAAAACCGTGGAGAGGGAGATTATATATCCTCCGAAAAACGCCACAAGGTCAAAAATAATTATCAGGGAAAAAATTGATATAACTGTCGCTAAAATTCTTGGAAATACAATATACAGCGTCGTGTCGATACCCATAAGCTCGAGGGCGTGAATTTCTTTTTGCTGTTTCTGCGTTGCGATCTCCGCGGCAATGGCTGAACCAGATCTGCTGACGACAATCATCGCTGTCGCGAGGGGACCAAGTTCCCGTGCGATAATAATGACCAGGAGATTCCCGATAAATTCCTCGATGCCGAATTTAGGGAAATTTCTGGTTGCCTGAATTATGACCGTCCCTCCAAGGAGAAGGGCAATGACGATGATGATGGACATCGCGTCAACGCCGGTGAACTTCGTCTGGTTGATGGCAATGGAGTATAATGACCTGAAGCGGAGATACTGGAGCGATTTGAATGAAACAAATATAGAAATGATAAAGTCCCGGAAGCTTTTAACTCCGTCCAGGGCTTTCAGGATTCTGCGGATCAGGGTAATCAGTATGTTCTTTTTCATTATTGCTGAACCGTACGCTGCATTGTGGAACTGTATTCTTTTCCTGGATTTATCAGGACATATACAATTCGTGACACATGGTGAAAGAGTTTATAAATATGTACCGGCGGGTAAGAATTTCAAGTACTTTATTCTGTGTCAGGTGCCGGTAAAGAAAAGAATTTCATTTATTCAAGAAGATAAAAAAGGCGATAATAAATTAAGTGAAAGCCGTTGTGCAGTGTCCCCTGAGTTAAAAAATAATCAGTCTTCCAGGGTAAAGAGGCAAAACTGATTGACATCATTCCGCCGGTGCACCAATTGTTAGTTTATAATATAGTGATATTTACTGAAAAGAGATCAAATATATGAGCGAACGGAAAAAATACCTGTATCCCGGCGCTGCCGTCGTCTTTGTGGGCATTGGTATAAGTCTTATGTGTCTTTACAGTGATTCGGCACACCGTGCCTGGGATTCTCTCCGTTCTTTTGGGATCGCAGTTACAGGAAAAATTATTCCCTACCCCCAGTCGGCATCGGAAATTACCGGATTTCGGGGAACCAGCCGTCGAATCTATGAAGGACTGCAGGAAGAATTTATTCATTCCGGGCACCTTCTTTTCTATAAATCAACGGGAAGCACCACCATTTCCAGTATTGCCGGGAAGGCCATACGATATACGCGTTATATGCGGACCTATAAGCTGGAAGAGGCCATACGGCAGAGTAATGGTATTGCCGGTAATCAGGTTGGACCGGGAACCTTTCTGTTTATACCGCATTCACTTCCGGCGGTGCTGCCGGTTATGAGAAACGCAAAGAAGCCGGAATTGATACATACCCGGGGTCTGTATTATACCGGCAGTTCGATTGGAAATGAACGGGTGCTGAAGCAGATCGATGAATTCAGAAAAGTCGGCCTGAACACGGTTGTGTTCGATGTGAAAGACATCACCGGAATTGTGAACTATTACAGCAGTGTCCCCGACGTGCAGGAGTATAACGCTCACAACAAGCGTTCAATAGATAATATAGACAGCATACTGCGTTATCTTAAAAGCAGGAATATATATGTAATCGCGAGGATCGCGGTTTTTCAGGACCATCACATGTATCGGCACAATTCTTCAATTGCGATCCGGTCGAAGACCACGGGAGGGACATGGAATCCCCGGTCAAAGGAGCTGTGGCTTGATCCCACTAACCGGCAGGCTCAGGATTACAGCATAGCGCTTGCCGTAGAGATGGCGGAAAAGGGTGTCGATGAGATTCAGTTCGATTATATACGGTTTCCCACTATGGGCAATCTCGGGGACGCGGATTATGCATATCATTTCGGAAGAATGCCGAACGATAAAGTGATAACCGGTTTTCTTGAGAGGGCTTACCGGGAGATATCTTCCAGAAACACCCGACTTTCAATAGATATTTTCGGCGTCGTTGCCTGGGGTAAAGAGGTGGATGTGCGGATGACGGGACAGCGGATTGAGTCACTTGCAAAATACTGCGATGTGATTTCACCGATGCTGTATCCATCGCATTTCAGTTATAATTTTAATGGGTTTTCCAATCCCGGGGATCATCCATACCATTTTATCTATGAAGGGTGTAAAAAAGTTGCGGACAGGGCCAGGAGTACCGTGGTAAGGCCCTGGCTCCAGGCATTTGGCTGGAGGGTTTCTTCATATAATGAGCAGTACATACTGCGGCAGGTAAAGGCGAGTGATGATTCCGGCGCGAAGGGGTATCTTTTCTGGAATGCGTCAAATAATTATACGACAGTATTACGGGCTATGACAATTCTCGCGCGCAGCAAGAGCGGCGGGCAGTGGTATGCGGAGAATCAAATAAAAAAGGACAATGTACCGGATTAAACGGGGGAAGTGAAGGTGATAGTAAAAGACAGCGATTTCATGAATGAGTATATCCGGGTCTGGGACGATGGGGCCAGCCAGGATGCGCCGTTTATTACATTGGGCGTCGAGGCAATTTTAAAAGAGTATTATGGTGATCTCCTCGATGCGCCTCCGCCGTTTCCCGTCGATAAAGGAACCGATGTGCTGGATCTGGGGTGCGGATGGGGACGCGTGTTGAAGCCGGTCCTTGACAGAGAGGCGAACGCCGTGGGTCTGGATATATCCGAAAAGATGCTCGATCTTACCCGGCGTCATCTGGAAAAAAACGGCCATAGATCCAATGTTCTCCGTGGTGACGGTACAAGACTCCCCTTTGCTGATAACAGTTTCGATATGGTTTATTCGTTACTTGTACTGCAGCATCTTTCAAAGGAGAATGGAAGGGAGGTCTTCCGGGAGGTACAGCGTGTCCTGCGTCCCGGGGGCATTGCGCATATCCGTGTTCCGGGAAGATTCGCTCCCGAAAATATGCTTTTCAGCTTTCTGCAGTTTGTAAGCATTCATATCTTCAGGTTGAAAGATCCGATACGGATGCGTTTTTACCGAATCGGCGAGATAAAGAAAATCTGCCGGGAACTCTTCGGTGAATGTGAAATTACCGCACATGAATTCCGACCTCCATGGAATCTTCATACGCGGTGGACATGGCATTATATCCTTGTGCCGAAATTTCTTCACCGGCCTCTGCGGAAGATTTCTGATAAAATTGAAAAACTTGCGAATAACGGGGCAGGGTTTCTGAAGCATTTCGGTGTTGTCCTCATGGTGCATGTGAAAAAATAATTATTTTTTTACATCTGATTTTTATTAAGAGAGAAAAACTGCTTGCATTTTCGCTGATCGGCACGTAGCAAAGTGTATATCGGTATGGAGTGCGGGCCGAACCTGCGGCATCTTCCGTAGTTTCATTTGAAACATGAATAAACTGGTAATGGGGAGTGCGATGTTTAGCAAGTATTTTGAAGATCTCGGAAATGAATTAATAAAAGCGGCAAAAGCGCCCAAACCTAAAAAAAGCGCCAAAACTGATGGTGCTGTAAAAAAGGAAGGTGTAAAAAAACCGGCTTCTCAAAAAAAACAGCCTCCAGTGGCTGATCAGGCCAGGATAAAAGAAGTTCTTGAGAAGCTTATCCCCTCCCACCTCGCTGTTAATCCGGTTGCAGTGACAGATGCCGGCGGATACAGGCCGGAGGGTGTTGATTATGTGATTTATAAGGAAATGTTCAGAAATATTGATGTTATGATGGGCGGTGCGGTTCCGTCAGAGCTGGTGTATGGCGCAGTTTTTATTTGTGAGACGCTGAATCGCACAACGCTGTTTGATGTTCTCACCCGTGTCGCAAATACAAAGAAATTGAACATGTATACCGATATCGACAGTGAATCGGTATTTGTACCCGCCTTCATCCTCTCCCTCGATATAGATATTGCATATACCGAGCTGCAGCAGATGATTCTGGAATTTTACACGAAAAACGCATTGGATAACCACTTCGAGTTTGATATTATTGGGGTTATCAATAAAGGTGTTGTGATAAAGGACTGGCGTGAAAAAAGGAGCTTTAAAGCCCTTGATACCGGCAAGGACACGATGAAGTGGTTTTTTATCCTCATGAATGAGTACCTTGATGTGGAGAAAGGGGCCCTTGATTTTCGAAATTACGTCAGCGAGACCCGGACCTATGATGAATATTAAGCTGGTTTCAGCAGGCCGAAGGGCTTTCCGGTGTTATGTAAATGTAAGCTTGTAGCATTCGGTATTATTTGAAGAACTGATTTCATTTGCACACTTTTATGCGGCCCATGGATAAAATGTTAATATTCTTCTTGACAATGGTAGAATAATAGTGAATTTTTTTACAATGGATGTTCCCTTCATTATTAACAAGATAATAAGAATATAAAAGAGAGGAATCATGAAACTGGTAAGTCTTCTCAGGACAAGAGTTTTCAGAATGATGGTTATCGTTCTGATTGCATTGCCGTTTATCCTGCTCAACTGCAGCAGCGATGACAATAGCGGTGTTCCCGCAGGGGGGAAAGATATGATTCTCGTGCTCGATACCTCTCTGAGCATGATTGGCAAGGGCGGCGGGGGGAAGAATATTTTTCCCAAAGTCAAGGACAGTCTCGGGAAGTTCATATCGAAACTTGAAGAGGGCGATACCCTGACGGTGATGACCTTTGATACCGGGGTGACGACCTATCCTACCGTGAAGATAACCGGTGACAATGATAAAGATATCGTTAAGCAGTACGTTTCCCTTGTAGAAGCTAAGGGTCAGTGGACCCATACGATGAAAATGATGAAAACAGTGTTTGAGAAAGCACAGGAACTTGAGCGGCGGCAGGCCGGGCGGCAGCAGATGATAGTTGTACTTACTGACGGCCTTGATGATCCGCCTCCGGCAATGAGAGATGAATCGTTTAACCTGAAAAAGGTTTCAAGCGCATATACCGGCAAGGAATGGTATATCTATCTTGTTAATTTTGGAGAGCTGAAGAAGAACAAAAGGCTCGCACAGGTTGAACATGCACTGAAAAAAATAACACCCCATACAAAGGTAATCTCCGGGGATAAAGGGCCGCAGAAGGCAATTGAAACTGATCTGCAGCAGGATGTTGACAGGTCAGTGAGCGAAAGAAGGGAGAGCCAGAAACCATTCTTCTTTAAACCGTGGTTTATTGCGATAGTGGTAATAGTTATACTGCTTCTGGTGCTGTTCTTTTTCTACCGTTATTCAAAAATTAAAGTAACCGGATCACTCGAATATTACAATCATGCGCTCCTTGATCCGTATGTTGAAAATTACAACTTAACAAATCAGCATCTGCGTGAAGTGTTGATCGGAACTTCGGGATGCAATTTGAACATAAGGGATCTGGATGTGACTTCTGCAATCAGATTGAGAGCCGAGCGGCAAAAAGGTAAGATTGTAATCGAATTATTTGCACCGGAGGGTGTAACGCCCGAGTTTGTGAACCGTGATGCTGGTAACTTTATAGAGGATGGAGACAAATTCGTTCTGGCGAATTTCACCTTCAAGTACATGGCGGATTAGAAGGGGGGGGGCTGGTATTATTTCTTTCAGGGTGTCAGTCTCTGAACAAAAAATTTCATAAAAAAATGTAAATAAAGCCTTGACAGGGCAGGTAATATTTATAAAGATTATTAAAATTTTCATTGTTTTACATTTATATATAATATCGTGATGTTGCATTTTCAGGTTTTTGCGGCAGTAGTTTCTATATTTTGTAAAGATTTAGATGTTATATCGAAACAAGGTCTATAACATTAAGGAGGTCATAGATGTCATTAGCGCAATTTCCAAAGAGTCCTAATAAGGTGCATCCGACCCAGCCAAGTGCTGTTGGTTCGAGGGAGTCGCTAGCCCAGGAGGGGCGTGATAAAGTTTCTGAGGCAAAACTTATTCTGGAAGAATCAACAGATAAAGTTTTAAATCATATAATGAATAAGCTGCCTGAAGAAGTTCTGGTTAACCTTGATATAATGGGTGGAATCAAGGAGAAGCTTTACAATTACATTAACCAGACCTATGTTAATATGTTTAACAGATATCAGGTTAGTATGGAAGACGAATTCATTAAGAAAGTACGTGATTTCGTTGATAAAGAAGAAGTCAAAGGTCTTGCACGGTATACACCGCGTGAGGTTGTTGAGCTTCTTGACAAGATCGGCGGCGCTGACAAGTTTCACACCGGTGAAATTGAGAAAGCGATGGTAAATATGTTTGGTCACCTTCACGGACATATCCAGCGGGGCATGAATGACCTCGAAAATGAAACGAATGCGATACTCAGGCAGAAAACTGATGTTGGCGCCTTTGTTCGTGGTGAGAACGCCTACGCTATCCTTAAGTGTATCTTTAAGGACAACGAAACACGGCCGAAATACGTGTATGATATCAAGCTTTCAATCAATATCCTCGAGAGTGAGCTCATAAGCCCTATTTACCATTATCAGGTAACGGTGGAATCTCTTCTCAAGGATGCGATTCAGAAGCATATTCATGATCTCATTGACCGCCAGATTTCCCAGCTCAAAGAAGAGCTCATCGATCAGGGAAAGAGCGAGCTTTCCGGCGCAGAGGTTATGTTCGAGAAGATTAAGAGAATTGATAATTTTACTGACGATGATAAAGAAGATGATAAGTCACGCCGGTATACCATCATGGCGAAACGGTTTATTGACAAAATCGAAGGTCTTCGTGCTGAGATTGATGTTGATGAATACGATCCGCTTAATATTCGTGAAAACATCAAGTTCATTATTGACGCAGAGAATATCCGTAACCGTGGATACAATACAGCGGTTAACGCAATCACTTCGATTCTTGATACCAGTAAGCTCGGTTATCAGGTCTGTGACAACTTGAAGAACGCCCGTATTTGTAAAATCAGGGAGTATGAAGAGCTGGATAACACTGTTCTTCCTGATGAGCGTTATGCGATGCGGCTTGCCTTCTACGACCAGAACCAGTTGCGGGAAGAGAAGAAGGAATTTGACCGTCAGATGGAAGCTTTCACAAGGGAAATTTTCAGGATTTGGGATGTTGCTCACGCCCACTATGAGTCAAAGAAGCGCTTCAGGTCAATTAAGGACTTTAATGACCTTTGCGAAAGACTCATGAACAAGGAGTGGAGACGGGCGAAGAAAGATGAAGAGAATGATCCCAATCATGTTCTCTGGAATGAAATTGGTGAGCTGTACAATGAAAACTCTTTCGTTGAAAAGAACAACAGAACCTATGAGGATAGAATTCTTAACCTTAAGAATAAGCTGACATATTGTTCTGAGATGCTCCAGAAAATGCACGGGTATCAAAACCCTGTTGAGCGTGTTGTTATTGATGAAAGAATCAATTTCATTATTCGCCGTTTCAACGAGTTTACCTATAAAGTGAATCCTCATCACATTCAGCCAGGTCTGGTTCTTGATGTTGATATCGTGACTATCAAGAGAAAGCAATATATGCTGAAAGGTATGGCGAATGTGCTGAATGAGTTCCTCTATGGCGTATCAAAGGGATTCCAGGATCAGGCTTTTGCCTCTTACAGCAGAAGAAGATCTACTGTACGTTCTGATATTGAGCAGTCATTTGAGGTTGAAGAAGTGAAGGAAGACCTCTTTGAAGCTGCATACAAAGAAATGCACGGTGCAGCAGATGTGAAAGGAAGCGTTGATCTTTCGCCGAAATCGAAGCCGAAAAAGACTTCCGGCCTGAAAGAGCTGTAAGTTCATCATGCAATGAAATCTTGAAAGGGGCGCCGATAGGCGCCCCTTTTTTAATACTGAAACGATAAAAATTCTTTATCATGGTGTCATTTTTTGAATAAAAAATTACAAAAGACTTGCGGAAAAAAAATAAATACTGTAGGATATACCAATATTTTCAAGGGTGACGGGTACGATTGCAGCGGGATTTTTTTCCATGTTGGAGCCTGTATACTGAACTCGAAAAAATAACGAGATAAGGAGCTTTGTGTTATGGAAACAACTTATTATGCACTTGCAACAAAGAGCAATTTTAATATGTCCTTGCGGCATTTTTACAAGGTTAACGAAGTAGTAGATGAAATAGAAAGAAAACGTAATCTTGCGGATGTAATAAATGTGCAGCTGGCAAGTGATGAGATGGTGAAGGACCAGGTACTTCCGATTGTTGGAGCGGTTGTTCGAGACAAATATGGATATAGTTTTGATTCATATAATATACCGGATACACTGAAAGAGTTCGATAAAATTGTTAATGAGACAGCGAAGTGGACTGCTGTTGATATTTTGATGGTATACGATGATCCCAATGGCGGGATAGTACTGATAAATCCCAAGAACAGCAGTCACTGGGAAAGAGTACGTGAATTGTACCGTGATCAGCTTATTGTTGTGTATACGAAATATTTAAAAGAAAGCGAGAATCAGAAGAAGCTTGAGAAAGAAGCAATTGCCGCACTTGAGGAAATGATCGCCGGTAAGGATGTTTTTATTAATCCCGAATTTGTTGACCAGACAGTTACCCCGCAGGCAGCTGCTCCCAAACCGGTTGTTTCTCCTGCGGCAGCAGCAGCGGCTGCGGAAGTTGCTTCAAAGAAGAATAAAACGCCGAAGTATTCAATTCAGGTTTCAAATGAGCTTTTCCATAACGGGAATGTTGAAGCATGGAAAAAAATAATCGAAAGTTATACCACGAAATTTACTGATCTTGATGTTGTCATTTTCTACGAAGGTGAAGTAATCAATGACATTAACACTCTCTTTAAATGGGGAAAAGTAAAACATGGAAGTTTGATCTTTTTTCAGGTAGTAGGAGAGGATATCCGCGGTGTTTCCAAGCTGCAGAAATATCTGTACGAGGGAGCAAGTCCACGTTTTGAGCAATTCCTTAAGATTGGTGTTGGAAGGGTCCTGAATTTGTTTTAATTCAGCCTTCAGAAAGGGAATAATTGTACAATATGGAATCACAGTCTTGAAGATAATATTAAAAATGCTTTTGGGAGGATCCTTGAATTATGGAAAATATAATTTACTTTAATAAAGACCTTAAAGATGTTGATGAAAAAACAAAAAATAAGCTCGGTATACGGGGAAGGAGAGCGGTTGATCTCGCAGAGATGGGCCTTCCTATTGCACCGGGTTTTATCATTGATTCTGAAATGACGCAGAAGTTGCCACAGGCGAATGTTAAGCAGCTTTTAAAAACATATATCGAAAAAATCGAAAAAGACACAAAGAAGAAATTCGGTGATCCCAAGAACCCGCTGTTGCTGAAAGTGGTTTTAAGCTCTGATTTGAATATTCCGAATTTTCCTTCAATCCATAATATAGGTCTGAATGATCAAACAGTTGAAGGCTTCGGGAAATATACAGGAAACGATTTCGCCTATGGGGAGTACAGGTTCCTGTTGAGAAGTCTTGGGACGAAGATTCATGATCTTGATGTTGAAGAATTTAACAAGTTAGATGGTAAATTTTCAAAAAACACAAAAGCTGAGGAGCTCAAGGTTATTGTTGAAAAATATAAAAAATATCTCGGGGATAAATTTAATCAGGATGTATATGATCAGCTTGCTTTGATACTTAAGGGTGCGGCATCCCGGTATTGTGATAGTGATATTGATGTGGATAATTCACTATCGTTGATGGTTCAGGTAATGGTATATGGTAATTACGGGCAAAACTCTTTTGCAGGTAATTATTACACAAGAAATATAGTAACCGGTGACAACGAAATTCAGGGTGATTTTTTGCAGAATGAATTTGATGTTGATAGAGGCAAGCCAAAGGAAATCAAGAAAATTGATAAAAAGTTTTATGATAAGTTTGCCGAGATCGCGAAAAATATTGAAGCGAATTTTAAGGAAATACGTGATATAAAGTTTACTATCGAGGAAGGGGACTTCTGGCTGGTAGAACAAAAAGAAGTAGATGAGAAGTCTACACAATCACATATCAAAACATTGCTGGACCTCCAAAAACGGAAGGTTGTTACCGCAGAATATCTTGTAAAGAACATAAAACCGAATCAGTTGAATGAACTTCTGCACCCGGTAATCGACCCCCGGACGGTAAAAGGAATCAAGAGTATACAGGGAGGAATCGCCGGATCAACGGGAGCGGCAATCGGCAGGGTTTATTTCTCGACTCCCAGACTTTTGGAAGAATACAAACGGGCGATTATGCATGGCGGGGATACGAACATGATTCTTGTTCTTCCGTCAAGTTATGCAGAAGATGTGAAAGCGATTGAAGTGGCAAAAGGAGTTATTACCTCTGATGGAGGTTTTTCATCCCATGCTCCCGTTGTTGCACGGAGTCTCGGGAAAGTGGCGATGGTCCAGCCCGACATGAAGGTAAGAGGGAATGCCTTTACTCTTGCTGGAAAAACTGTGAAAGAAGGGGATTATGTTTCGCTCAATGTTCCATATTATGAGCCTCCGACAATATATCTGGATAGAGTTGGTTTGATCGAACCAAACTTTGAGGAAAACGGTTTGCTGGATTTTCTTAAAGTTGTGGAAACATTCATTACTGACTTTAATGTTCGTGCGAATGCCGACCAGGGAAGGGACGCAAAGATCGCGTGTGACTTTTTTGCCGAGGGAATTGGTCTTTGCCGGACAGAGCATATGTTTTTTAATGAAAAACGGATTATGAAATTCCGTGAAATGATTCTCGCAGAAAACGAGAGCGAAAGACGGAAGGCCCTTGAAGCATTGAGGCCTATGCAGCGTTCGGATTTTTATGAGCTTTTCAAGATAATGGTCGGCAATCCGGTGACAATACGGCTTCTTGATGCGCCGCTGCATGAATTTCTGCCAAGAACAGATGCGAGCATGAAAGAGTTTGTATCTTTCATGAAAAAGAAAAATGCAAAAATATCTGCAGCTGAGATTGAAGCGCGCTGTGAAGACCTTGGAGAAATGAATCCAATGCTCGGACATCGGGGATGCCGGGTTGCTGTTACATATCCGGAAATATACGAAATGCAGTGCCGGGCTATTTTTGAAGCGGCCTGTATGCTGCGAAAAGAGGGTATTGATGTAAAACCGGAAATAATGATTCCAATTGTTATGAGTGAACAGGAGCTGAAGTTCATAAAAAATGGGAAGAAAATTGAAGGTACTGAAATAAAGGGTATAAGGGATATTAAAGAGGAAGTAATAAAGGAATACGGAATTGATGATCTCGAGTACAGTGTTGGTACAATGATCGAACTTCCCGCAGCTGCACTGGGAGCCGGATCGATTGCACAATATGCAGAGTTTTTCAGTTTCGGCACAAATGACCTGACCCAGACTACATATGGATTGTCACGTGATGATTCGAACTCGTTTTTCCCAAGTTACACATTGTTTGATCTGCTGAAAAATAATCCATTTAAAGTCCTTGGAGACCAGGTGAAGGAGCTTATCTCAATCGCGGCGTTGAGAGGGCGGTTGACCAGACCTGATATTAAAATGGGTTTATGCGGAGAGCATGGTGCTGATCCGGAAAATATTGAGTTCTGTATGAATGTTGGACTGAACTATGTATCATGTTCGCCATATTCAATTCCGCTCGCGAAACTTGCTGTCGCACAGCAGAATATCGCGAAAAAGGAACAGCAGGAAGGCTGAAAAATAATTTTGATTGTCGAGTGAGGAAAAGGGATTCGGCTGAATCCCTTTTTTATCACTTTATGGTTGGTAGAGGTGATGTCGCGGCTGTAATGGATGGAATTAATTCAAAAAATTCCTTTACAGAGTGTGGACCGTTTTCTATTATCGTTGAATTGAAAAAATGTTTAGGGATTCTTGGTGTATGGCAGAGAATAAATTACAAAAAGCAAAAGCTAAAAAAAAGGTCACAAGAAGAAAAACGAACTTATTACGTCTTTCCTCGGAGATGAATAAAATAGCGCAGGATGCTGTCGACAAAGAAATAATCAGGCGCTTCCGAACGTTAATTGATACCTGCGAGGAGGATATCACGAAATCGAGCCTTACACAGGTTTTGAAAGAATCGAAGGATGTGGAAGTCAGCAGTTTCCATGAAAGCCTGCAGCCTTATGTTAAGCATTATCTATTCATGTTGAAGCGAAGCCAGAAGATAAAATAATCTAATAGTTGTGAATGCAGTGAAAACGGTGAAGTGTGTCATTTTCTTTGCAGGAGGCAATCTATTATTATACGGTATTCGTTGACAATCTATGAAGATTATAATTAAGACATTTGCATCAGTGTATGATATATGCGGATTTAGTGATAGGGAGATGGAAATATCTCCGGAATGTACCGTTGCCGATGTGATTTGCATGCTGGTAAAACAGTATCATGAACTGCAGGAAGAGGTTGATGAGTTGCTTTTTGCAGTTAATGAAGAATATTGTTCGGGAACTCGAAAACTGATCGATAATGATGTGCTTGCTATTTTCCCGCCGGTTAGCGGCGGATAATTCATGCTGTATATAATACTATATGCATAGAATAATTATCCAAAAAGAGAAGATCAACATTGATGAAGTTACGGGATCATGTGCAACAGATTCTGATGGCGCGCTGTTGACATTTGTCGGGCGGGCACGAAACAGGACAGCAGACAGGGATGTGACCCATCTTCAGTATGAAGTGTATGGAGATATGGCGTTTCGTGAAATAGAGAAGATTGTCGATGAGGCAGAGTCACAGTGGTCTGTCACTAATACAATCGTAGTTCATCGTTATGGCCGGATTGAAATTGGCGACACAACTATAGTGATTGCAGTGTCTTCACCTCACAGGGATGAAGCATTT
>ENA-UPTA01001472-UPTA01001472.1-activated-sludge-metagenome-genome-assembly--contig:-NODE-1472-length-26095-cov-59.387212_pt1 | contig 26095 bp, 27 predicted proteins | sample MGYA00238184_ERZ773361 | MGnify/ENA primary metagenome ERZ773361 (study PRJEB29100, sample SAMN05720205) | activated sludge metagenome | isolation source: anaerobic digester from wastewater... | reverse complement strand
CTAGCTAACCCCCCTGAGAGAAATAGACCTGACAACCGAAATTCTTGAGGCAAGAAGGCAAGGTCAATGAGTGAGGTTATTACCCCGGAAACTATAAAACAACTGATCTATGAAGAGGTCAGGCCCTGGGGGAAATTTCGCAGTTATCCCCATCAATTAGCTTCCAGCCTTAAAATTATCACGGTTAATCCAGGTGGCTTACTTTCCCTCCAGTATCATCGCCACCGCAGCGAATACTGGGTGGTACTGGATGAGGGTCTGGAGGTTACCTTAGGTGCTTGCTGCTGGCAGCCACAGCCAGGTGAAGAGATTTTCATTCCGGCTGAAACACCTCACCGGCTGAAAGGTGCCGGCTCACAGCCTGCCCGGGTGCTGGAACTCTGGCTTGGTTCTTCTGACGAAAACGATATAGTCCGGCTCGAGGATATTTACGGACGAGATTGATTCTACGAGCAGTGCTCCTATCTAAGAGCCAAAACGACTCAAGAAAAAGGCCTGAGGATACTTCCTGATTATAGCTTCTATCATAAACTCCTCAATTTCAGTAGCAGTTTTCAATTTGAGGGCTTGTTTGACCGCTTCCCGGGCTGTCCTCGTTTCCACCTCTTTCAAGGCTTTTTTAACTCTGGGGATAAAAATGGGATTCATACTGAAATGCCTTAAGCCCATGCCAAGCAAGATAATGGCCGAGAGCGGGTCGGCGGCCATTTCGCCGCAGACTGTCACCTCCTTCCCGGCTTTATTGACTGTTTTGATCACCCGGGCCAGCAGCTGGAGAACTGCCGGGTGGTGAGGCTTAAAAAGGTAAGAGACAGCCTCATTGCCCCGGTCAACAGCCAGATAATATTGAATTAAATCATTGGTGCCAATGCTGACATAATCAACTTCCTGGATGATACTGTCTATCAACACAGCTGCCCCCGGCACTTCAATCATTACCCCTATTGGCATTTCTTCATCAAATGGAATCTTATTTTGCCTCAGTTCGTCTTTAACCTCTTCCACGATTGTCTTAAGTTCAACCACTTCTTCTAATTCAGTAATCATTGGAGCCATCAGTCGAACGTTGTGACGTTCGCTGGCCTTGAGGATAGCTCTGATTTGCGTCCGGAAAAGCTCTCGGTTTCTCAAAGAAAAGCGGATAGCCCTTAAGCCCAGAGCAGGATTCGGTTCCTTTTCTATATTGAGCCAGGGCAAACTCTTCTCCCCGCCGATATCAATTGTTCTGATATAAACTGGCCGGGGATAGGTCCTTCTGGCCATCTGACGGTAAATAGACAGATGATCTTCTTCTGAAGGCAGCGTCGGCCGTTGGAGATAAATAAATTCCGAACGAAACAGCCCTACTCCTTCGGCTCCAAAAGAAAAGGCTGTCTCCACTTCCTCCGGCAGTTCAATATTGGCCAGCGGAATAAAGTCAACTCCATCCAGAGTTCGAGACTTCAACCTGGCGATTTTCTTCAGTTCTTTCTGGTAATTTTGATATCTCTCTTTTTTACTGTTGAACTCTCTTTTAATGGCTGGGGAAGGATTAAGAATAATTTCTCCATCTGTACCGTCAACAATAATGAAATCACCAGTTTTGACTTTTAAACTGGCATCATGCAGCCCAACCACAGCTGGAATGTTCAGCGATCTGGCTAGAATAGCTGTGTGGGAAGTCATACCACCCATATCCAGAACAACCCCCATGACATTTTTCTGGCTGAGATAAATAGCTGCCTCTGAAGGCAGAAGTTCGCGGGCAACCAGTATGACCGGCTTGTCAAGATCTTCTTTTTTTTGCTTTTTTCTTTCTAAATGCCGATAAACCCTGGCCAGAACATCAGAAATGTCTGTCTTCCTTTGCTGAAAATATTCATCAGAGAGAGATTCAAACAGGCTGGCAAAATGGTTATTGACCGTGGTGATGGCCCATTCAGCTTTGACCTTTTCTTCGGTTATGACTTTTTCCAGATTGGAGATCAGCATGGGATCATCCAGAATCATCAGATGAGCATCAAAAATAAAAGCCTGATCTTTCCCCATCTGCTTTTCAATATAACTTTTGAGCCGTTGCAGTTCCTCTTTGGTTCGATCAAAAGCTCGACGTAATCGTTTTAACTCATCCGGCACTTGATGATCAGAAATGGTTTCTCGCCGCGAAGTGAAAACAATCCTTTCCGACAATATGGCTTCGCCCATGCCTATTCCTGGAGAAACTGCCAGACCGCGTAACCGGATAACTTCCATGCTTATTCGTCCTCGCCAAAGCGGTTGTTAATCAATTCGGTTAAGGCCTTTATCGCTTGCTCTTCATCCCGGCCAGAGACGACCAGTTTGAGCTGGGTACCCTGACCGGCAGCCAGGGTTAAAATACCCAGAATACTTTTCCCGTCAACTTCACTGTTATCTTTGACCAGACGCACTGAAGAAGCAAAACGATTGGCCAGGTTAACAAATTTAACCGCCGCTCTGGCGTGTAAACCGAGCTTATTTTTGATTGTCACTTTTTTTTCGAGCATAGTTCAGACTATATTATTTCGACCTGGAATTAAGCAGGCTGCTGACCAGATGAATGTTCTTTTTCCCCTGATCAGCCACCTTTTTGGCCACCTCTTTCAGGTTGTTATTCCTCTGTAAAGAGACAAACTTGATTAGCATGGGCATATTGACACCGGTAATAATTTCCACTTTATTCTCAGCCAGAAAACTGAAGCTTAGATTAGAAGGAGTGCCGCCAAACATATCGGTAAAAATGATCACACCGTTTTTTTGGTCAACTTTTTTTATACTCTGGCTGATCTTTTTCTTCGACTCCTCCACATCATCGTACCAGCCAATAGAGATAGCCTCAATATTTGGGGCTTCACCCAGAATAATCATGACGGCATTAAGCAGTTCTTCAGCCAGCTTGCCGTGTGAAACTATCACTCCACCTATCATAAAAAAACCGCCAGTAGCTAAATCCCTAATATTTTAACTAATTCTATCTTATTTATAAATATCCCGGTGAATTATTTTCACTTCCAGCTTTTTCTGTCTAAGATGATTCCTCAAAGCTTCAGCAATAACCACCGACCGATGTTTGCCACCGGTACAGCCAATGGAGATGGTCAGAGTACTTTTCCCCTCTTTTTGAAAGCCCGGGAGTTGGTTGTCGATAAAATCCTGGAGATGGTGAAGATATTCAATGGTCTCCGGCGATTTCAAAACAAACTCGCGAACTTTTTTTGATTTGCCATTGAGATTTCTCAGCTTATCAACATAAAAGGGGTTAGGCAAAAATCTGGTATCAAAAACCAGGTCAGAGTCAAGAGGCAGGCCGTATTTATAGCCGAAGCTAATAATGTTTATCTGCAGATGCTGCTTCTTTTCCTCCAGGATCTGGCCGGCCACCAGGTCCTTCAGCTGAGAAATACTGAGTCCGGTAGTATCTATGACCTCGTCAGCCATGGCCTTAATTGGCGCCAGCTTTTTCCTTTCCAGCCTGACTCCGTCCAGAATAGAGCCCTTTTTCGCTAAGGGATGGGGGCGACGGCTTTCGCTGAATCTTTTGACCAGAGCTTCATCCGCAGCTTCCAGAAAGATCAGCCTGGGTTTGACCCTGAGCTGTTTGAGAATCCGAGGAAAATCATTCAGAAAATTTGGTTCACGAATATCTATGACCAGTGCCATCCGGGCAATTTCAACTTTGCCTTTCTGCCAGAGATCAACCAGCCCCGGAATCAGTTTGGCCGGGAGGTTATCAACGCAATAATAGCCCAGATCCTCCAGGAAACGGCTGACCACCGTCTTACCGGAGCCGGATAAACCGGTGATGATGATGAAATCGCCATTTCCTCTGTCCTTACCCATTAATTCCTCTTGGCTGAAAGCCTCTTTTCCAGCCGCCTGATGACATCCTGAGCAGCCTCATAGCCTCTTTGTCTCAGCAGAAAAACGCGGCAAGCAACTTCAATCAGAGTGGCAATATTTCGACCAGGAGCCACCGGAATATGTAGCTGTGGAATTCTTCTCCCGGCTAGCAGGTAATCTTCAGGAAACTTCAGGCCCAGGCGATCCACTTCCATTTTTTTGCTCCATTTTTTCAGCCTGACAACCAGATGGATCGGGGCCTTTTCCTGCAGGGCTCGCGGCCCGAAAATTTCTTTAATATTGATAATCCCCAGTCCTCTAATTTCCATAAAATTCCTGGTCAACCGGGGCGAGCGACCCTGAAGCTGACCATGTTTGTCTTCAAATATCTCAACCACGTCATCAGAAATAAATTTATGACCACGAGCAATTAGTTCCAGAGCGCTTTCACTTTTGCCTATACCACTGTCGCCAATGATCAGGGTCCCAACTCCAAATATATTCAATAACCCGGCTGAGATGACAATTTGACAGGGTGGTTCGGAAGAAGAAACCATTTTTTTCTGACTGCTGGCCCGTCTGGCAGTCTGCTTCTTTTTGGTTTTATTCAATTTGTTTTTCTTCCTGTCTCCTTATAATCTCCCTGACTTCAGCCGGGCTTTTGGCCTGCAACAGCTTTTCTTTTAACTCAGGTGACTTTTTAATCAACTGAGCAATCATGGCCAGAATCTGAAGATTCAGGGTCGGGTCCTCAAGCGAGGTGATGAGTAGAAAAAAGATATTGACCGGGCGCTCATCGGGGGCCTCAAAAGGAACCCCCCGTTTGGATATTCCTACTAATATAATAGGATTTGTCACCCATTTGACTTTACAGTGAGGAATAGCTACCCCCTCACCCAGAGCCGTTGTTCCCAGAGATTCACGTTGCTCCAGCTTTTCTATTACCTCATCTGCTCTGTTGATCAGCTCCTTTTTTTCCAGAAACTTAACCATCTCCCGCAATGCCTCTGACTTGCTCTGTGCCTTAATACCAAGAAGGATAGTCTCATCGCTGATAATATTGGATAACCTCACGTTTAACAGCTCCTTACCAGTAAAACCAATTTCCAATCAATCGCCAGCTAGGTTACCCTTTTCAGCCTTCTGGGTCAACCAGCCCGATGCTACCATCGGGGCGGCGAAAGACAACGGCCCAGCCGTCGCTGCCTTTTTTTCTGAACAGAAAAGCCTCTTTCTGGCCATCCATCAACCGGATCAGAGCTTCCTCCAGGCTGATCGGCTGGTCAGAATAATAGGGAAATCGAGGTAAACCAGCTTCAGCTTCAGGCCCGGATAGAGGAGTGATGACAGGCTGACGGACAGCCGCCCGCCGGCGTTTCTGAATCAACTTTCTTCTTTCCTTAACTATCTTTCTTTCCAGACTGTCAAAAACCTTGTTCAGTGAATTGAACATATCGGTCGTTTCTTCTGACAAAGCAAAATCTTCGCCCCGCCTTTTGACCAGCAGTTCTGCTCTTTTCCGGCTCTTCTCTTCGGTCAGGATGACTTCGATTTGCTGCACTTCATCGAGAATTTTGCCCATTCTTTTTAGCCTTTTCTCGCAATAATCCTTGATATCCTCAGTCAACTCCGTATGTCTGGCCGTAAAATTAACGATCATTCGACCTCCTCCAGTAAAAATTTCTTTTTTCTAATATTAGCCGGCGGAATGCCCAGCTGACCACGGTATTTGGCCACCGTCCGGCGAGCGATTTGCACATTTTCACGCCTTAATATATCAACTATTTCCTCATCACTCAAGGGATTGGCTTTATCCTCATTCTGGACAAGCTTCCTTATTCTGTCTTTTATTTTCAAGGAGGAAATTTCTCCTCCATAGACTCCATTGAGAGACTTATGAAAGAAAAATTTTAAAGGAAATAGGCCAAGCGGAGTCATCATATATTTATTGGCGACTACCCGGCCTATGGTTGATTCGTGCAGTCCCAGTTCCTGACCAATTTCCATCAAAGTCATTGGCTTTAAAGCTTCTATCCCTCTTTCCAGAAAATCCTTCTGTTTTCTGACAATATACTCTGCCACTCTGTAAATCGTCCTGTTCCTTTGATTGATGCTTTTGATAAACCAGAGGGCTCTTTTCATTCTGTCTTTAATGAACCTGGCCGTCTCCTCATCAGTTGCCATCCCGGCCTGAGCCAGCTGCCGGTAATAGTGGTTAAGCCTTAACCTGGGCAGCCCCTCTTCATTGAGATAAACCTTCCACTGGCCGTGTTCCCTGATGACATAAATGTCTGGGACAACATAAATTGTTTTATCTCCACTGTATTTCTGCCCCGGAGCCGGATCGAGATTCTTAATTACATCAAGATGAAGGCGCAATTCAGGCAGAGAGATATTCAGCGCACTGGCCAGCTCTTGATGGGCTGCCTTTTCCAGCCAGGGCAGGTAGTCATTGATTATCTTTCTGGCCACTTCATCCTGAAGATTAAGCGAATCCATCTGGGCCAGCAGCGATTCCTTTAGAGTCAGGCTGCCGCACCCAGGCGGATCAAACATTTTGACCTTCGATCGAACCTCTTCCACCACCGCCACATCTTCTCCCAATCTGGCCGCTATTTCTTCTGGACTGACTGTCAGATAGCCATCTTCGTTAATGTTGCCGATAATATATTCCGCTATTTTCAATTCTCGCGGCTCAAAAAAAGTCAAACCGGCCTGCCAGTTCAAGTGATCCCAGAGAGAGGGACTCTCCGAAACCTGATTTTCGAAGCGGGTCTCATCCTGACCGTATTCGGCCAGAGTCGGAATAGATTCGTCCAGATAGTCCTCAAACCCGCTGGAAAAAATGACCTCGTCATAATCCTGCCCGTTGTTATCCTGCTGAGCACTTTCTGACTCTGTCCTGGCCTCCTCAGCGGCAAGCACTCCGGCCTGAGGTTCTCCCCAATCGCCCTCCATCTCCAGCAGTGGATTTTCAGCCAGCTCATCATAAACCACCTGCTGCAATTCAAGATTGGTCAGCTGAAGAAGCTTAATCGCCTGCTGCAGGGCTGGTGCCAGGATCAATTTCTGGGCTTGTTTCTGATTTAACTTTTGTTTTAGCATGGGCCTGAATTCATGAGTTTATATTAAAGACGGAAATCAAGGCCAAAATATATCTTTTTAATTTCACTTTCTTTTAAAACTTCCTCGGGCTTCCCTTCAAATAAAATCTTTCCTTCATTTATTATATAAGTTTTATCAAGAATTTTCAGCGCTTCCCTGGCCCGATGATCGGTCAGAAGCAGCCCGACTCCCTTTTCTTTCAACCTGAGAATAACCTGTTGAAGTTCAGCCACCGATTTGGGATCAAGCTCGGAAAATGGTTCGTCCAGCAGGAGAAACTCAGGTTCAAGAATCATAGCCCTGACTATTTCCAGTTTCCGGCGCTCGCCTCCCGACAGCTGGCCGGCCGGCTGGCTGGCCAGTGGCAGCAGCCCGAATTCCTCCAGCTGCTGGCGAATCGTTTCCCGATTGTTTCCGGTTTTCCCGCTTTTGTTTTTGGCTTCAGCTGCCAGCCAGAGATTTTCTTCCACCGTCAGACGGCGGAAAATTGAGTTTTCCTGAGGCAAAAAGCCAAGCCCTTTTCTAGCCCTGATATAGACTGGATAAGGTGTCAATTCCTCACCGCCCAGCCAGACCTCACCCCTATCCTGACGGACAAGGCCGATAATGATCGAAAAGGCGGTTGTCTTGCCAGCCCCATTCGGGCCAAGCAGACCGACGATTTCGGCGGGATTGACGCGAAGAGAAGCGTCGTTTAAAACGACTCGTTGACCATACCTTTTGACCAGGTTTTTGACCTCTAACAGGTTCATTTTCCCCTGCGAAGGACGGTCATCGATCTCTTTCTTCCCTTATTTTCTACCGTGATTCTATCATCCAGGGTAAGTAAAGTCAATTTGTCAGCTTCGATCTGGTTCCCTTCTGTATCTTTCAAAGTAGCCTGACCGCTAAGGACAAAAACTTCTTCTGCCGGAAGATAAAGACCTCCTGCTGCCTGAAATTCATAATCCTTCCAGACAAAGCTAACAGGGCCGCTCATTTCCAGCCTGGTTAGCTCATCGGGTTTTTCTCCTTCAAAATAGAATGTCAACTGCTGAGCCTGAATTTTAAATTCTTCTCCGGAAAAATTAGTCTCGTATTCGGCTCGGAAGGCACGGTCGGCCGGTAGCAGACTTAGTTCATCAGCCTTTATTTCGGCTCTTTTAAGCACAGAACCGGCCTCGCAACTATAGGCCAGATTGGCTTTAATACCACCCGTCAGCTTTATTTCACCGGTTTCTTTATCTAAACGCGCCTGGCCGCACCAAAAAACGTTCTCTTCCTGCCAGATAGTGACCTGGCCGCTGAGCTCAATTCCCTGGCTGCTCCCGCGGGCTTCCTGTCCTGTAGCCAGGAGTGGCCTGTCATTTTTAAAAAAGGGCCCGGTTACCTTAAAAAACGATGGACTTATTTCAAGTCTGGCCTGATCAGCCTTGAAGTCAGAACCGGCCTGGTCAAGTTGGATTGAACTGGCTTCGATCTTGAGCTCGTTAGAAATTAATCGAGCCGAAGAGTTAAGATTGATCTGGCCGCGGAGGAGGTCTTCTTTTAACCGGTCAGCCTGGAGTTCTATTTCCTTCTTTCCATCTTTAAAGACACTCAGCATGGCTGCCTGACCCAGAAAAGAAATAGCCTGCCCTTCTGGCTTGAAAGTTAACTCCAGCCTTTCTCCCTTGCCTTCCAGCTTCTTCTGACTGTCTTCGGCTCTCATCTCCCAGTTGCCTGGGGCCAGGAGAAGCCAGTCGGGCTGCTGCCGGGTTAAAATCATTCGCTCTGCTCTCAGGTCAAGACAAGTAAAAGTCGAGCTATTCTCTTTCTGCCTCAGATTGAAAAAAGCCTTTCCCTCTAATTCAACTTGCTCTGGTTCAAAATTAGCCTTAGCCAGGAGCAAGGTCCCGGCTGAAGCCAGACCTGACCAGGAGCCATTTTCGAACATAAATCCGCTGGCCTCGACCTGCCCTGATTCCAGATTAAACTTCAGTTTCTTACCTCTGACTACCAGAGGTGGCTCCAACCCGGTCAGGTTCAGAACTGCCCCCTGGTGGCATTGGCCTTGCCTGGCAATCAGGTCATAATCTACTCGCGGAGCTGATATTTCCAAAGGCCCAATGGCGAGTTTCAAATTTTCCGCTTGAAGGAGACCGGATTTCAATTTATAGGTGAGATAGGGAGTGGAAAGCTTAACCTCTCCACTTTCCACTTCAACTATTCCTCTGGCCGATAGCTCTTCGCTCCCCGGGCCAATAATTACCTCCCCGGCATTCAGCTTTAATTGGAAATCCGTCCTGTCCTGGATAAACTCAACGTTGCCGCTGAGGAGTTGATTGCCCCTCTTATCAATTGAGGCCAGATCGGCCCTGATTTTTATTTTTCCGCCCTCTGCCCTGATTTCAACCGCAGTCAAATTTTCTTCGAGACTCTGGACATTGTCTGCTGCCACTCGAGCAGCTCCGGTCAGGGTGATCTCCTTTTCTTTCGCACCAAAAATAATAATCAAAGTCAAAATGATTAGAAAGGCGATTAGAGCCAGCAGGCTGATTCTTCTCAGAAGAAGCGGCCAGATATATGACTCTGATTTATTTGACATCACATCTGGTGAGTCCTGGCGTCCTCCAGGTTGAGATGAACTTGCTTTTTCCCCCGGTAGTCTGAGACCTGAAGTGAATAGGCCAGGTCCAGTTTTTCACCCCGCTTAAATTCAGTCCGCTGGCCTGCTCTGTCCCAGGCCAGGACTTCAAAAACCCGACCGCCCTGCCTGGCCCAGAATTTAAGGTGTCGATTTTTTAGAATAACCGGCTCTCCCAGAACGTCCACTTCTGCGGTCACAAAAATCGGACGCTTGTTGCCCGCCCCAAAAGGTAAAAGGCGGGTATAAAATTCCAGAAAAGAAGGGCTAATAGCCGAGAAGTTAAGACGGCCGTCAATCAGCAGTTTTTTCTGCAAAATGTCATCAGTTATTTTTTCAGCCGCCAAACTGTTGATTCTTTCTTTGAAAGGCAGCAGATCTGATTGGTTGAGTGTGCAACCGATAGCCTGTTCATGTCCGCCAAAATTGACCAGCAAAGAGCTGCATTTATCTATGAGGTCAATAAGTGACAGGTCAGGCAGGCTACGGCCAGAGCCAAAGGCCTGACCATTTTCATAAGCAAAGAGAATTACCGGCCGGTAGAACAGCTCTCTGACTTTAGAAGCGACAATGCCGATCACTCCTCGGTGCCAGTTTTCGCTGCCCAGAACTAAGAGGCGATATCTCTCGTCGAGCTTTCGGCTTTTAATCTTTTGTACCACCTCTTTTAGAATTTTCTCTTCAATTCTCTGCCTGGTATTGTTTAATTCATTCAGCTTCTTAACCAGTTCAGCACATTCTTCCTCGGAATCAGAAAAGAAAAGCTTCAGAGCCAGTTCAGTCTCACCCAGCCGGCCAGCCGCATTGATTCTTGGGCCAACTCTGAAACCCAGATCGACCTCATTAATATCGCGGCTGCCAATGCCTGATATGGCCAGCAAACTTTTGAGCCCGGGAGTTTTGACCTCGTTTAATCTGCCCAGTCCTTGCCTGACCAGAATTCGGTTTTCCCCCTGAAGCCTGGCCACATCGGCTACTGTCCCGATGCTGGCCAGCTTCAGAAAAAGAGTCAGATCCTGACTGACCCCACGATCAAGGAAAAGAGCCTGAATGAGTTTAAAAACCACCCCCACCCCGGCCAGATCTTTATCCGGGTAACCTGATGATTTTACCACAGGATTGAGGACAGCCACCGCTCGAGGTAAATCCTCTCCCGGGTGATGGTGATCAGTGATGATGACCTCCAGCCCATTTCTTTTAGCTTCTTCCACAAAATCAACAGCTTTTATTCCGCAGTCAACACTGATGAGGAGATTAGCTTTCATTTCCAGTATATGGGGCAGATGATGAATCTTAAGACCGTAGCCATCTTTCATTCTATCTGGAATAAAATAATCAACATCGCCTCCCAGCGAACGCAGCGCCTTAACCAACATCACCACCGACAGCATCCCATCAACATCATAATCGCCGAAGATTACAATCTTTTCTTTTCTGTCCAGGGCTCGCCCGATGCGATTGACCGCCTCTTTCATGCCGCCCATTAAGAATGGATTATGAAGATCGATCAGCTGGCCATAAAGAAAAGTAGAGGCTTCCTCGCCACTTTTTATCCCGCGGTTGACCAGAATGGCCGCTATCTCATTGGGCAGGTTGAGTTCCTGAGCAAGAATCCAGGCCTCTGGATTTTCGGGTCTGATTTGCCAGAGGTAATTAGCTTTCATCTTTTTCAATTTAACACAACTTCCGTCCTTCGACAACCGACCAACCGGCCCGGCTGGTTGACATCAGCCAGAGGCAAAAATATAATTTTGAGGCCGTGTTGGAAAAACTTAAAGAAACATTATCCAAAACCAAAAGGCTTTTTATACCCATTGAACAACTCTTCTCTCGCGGCCAATCAGAGGAAGAAATTCTGGATGAGCTTTTTGAGCTGCTCATTCTGGCCGATGTCGGGGTAGCTACCAGTCAGAAAATTATCAATGATCTGAAAGAAAAAGCCAGAAAATCTCATCAGTCAGATCTTAAGACCTTATTAAAACGGGAATTGATTGAAATTCTATCGGCCAGGCCTTCAACAGTCCAAGAAACTTTCCCGGCAGTCTGGCTGTTGGTTGGAGTCAACGGTGGAGGCAAAACAACCTCGGCTGCCAAGCTGGCTTATAAATACCAAAGCCAGGGACGAAAAGTCATGCTGGCCGCAGCGGATACTTTCCGCGCCGCTGCTCAGGAACAATTAGCTCTCTGGGGAAAGAAACTTAATCTGCCGGTCATTCAGGGACAACCAGGTGCTGACCCGGCCTCGGTTGTCTATGACGCTCTTCAATCTTTCCAGGCGAAAAATTACGACCTGTTAATTATTGATACGGCTGGTCGCCTCCACACCTATGCTAACCTGATGGCCGAGCTGGAAAAAATAAAAAAAGTTATAAGCCGCGAAATCCCGGGCGCTCCCCAGGAAATTTTGCTGGTCCTCGACTCAACCATCGGGCAAAACGCCATCGTTCAGGCCAAGGAGTTTAACCGCTTTTCGGGTCTGACCGGCGTTTTCCTGACCAAGCTGGACGGAACAGCCCGTGGAGGAAGTGTCCTGGCGGTGGTGGAGGAATTGCAGCTTCCCATAAAATTTATTGGCCTGGGCGAGACAGAAAAGGATATAATGGAGTTTGAGCCAGAAGCTTTTGTTGAGGCTCTTCTCTCATGATAAAGTCAGCACTCGATGTCAGCCTGATGGAAATGGCTTATTCCTTAGCGGAAAAAGCCAGAGGCCAGACCAGCCCCAACCCCTGCGTCGGGGCCGTGATTGTTAAACAGGACAAGATCGTTGGCTGGGGATACCATCAGGCAGCTGGTAAGCCCCACGCCGAGATTATCGCCCTTGAAAGAGCCGGAAAAGAAGCTCAGGGGGCGACTCTTTATCTGACACTTGAGCCCTGTGTGCACTGGGGCAAAACCCCTCCCTGCGCTGATCGTCTGGCTACGGTCGGCTTAAAACGGGCGGTCATCTCGACCTATGATCCGAATCCAGTCGTTTACCGAAAAGGAGTGGCCAGGTTGAAAGCAGCCGGAGTAGAGGTGGTAACGGGAGTTCTGGCTGAAAAACAGGCCAGATTAAATGAAGCCTACAATAAATATATTGTCAGCCAGGTTCCTTATGTTACCCTTAAAGCCGCCGTCAGCCTTGACGGTAAAATGGCCACCTCGACCGGTCAGTCTCGCTGGTTAACCTCAGCAGAATCCAGACAGCTCGCCCAGAGACTGCGGGCAGAGCAGGATGGGATCATGGTTGGTATTAAGACTGTTCTGACTGATGATCCCAGACTGACTGTCAGGCTGGAAAATTTCGTCAAGAAAAGATGGTTTCGAATTGTGCTTGATTCCAGCCTCTGCCTCCCTCCTGCTGCTCGCCTTCTAAAAAACCCGGACGAAGGGAAAGTTCTGATTTTTACTGGCTATAAGAGTTCTAATGAAAAGGCTAAAAGGCTGGAGGAAAGAGGAGCCGAAGTCATTCGCATTCCCGAGAAGAAAGGTTACCTATCGCTGGCCGCGGTTCTTCAAGAACTCGGTAAAAGAGAAATAGCTTCAGTTCTGGTAGAAGGTGGGCCCAGACTCTTGACCTCATGTCTGGAGCAAAAGCTGGTCGATAAAGTCTTCATTTTCATTTCGCCCCAATTTATCGGCGGAGAAAAAGCTCCGACCATGTTTGAGGGGCAGGGAGTCAGTCGTCTGTCAAGAGCAGCCAGATTAAAGAGTATAAGAACTTTTAGGCTCAATAATGATCTTATCGTGGAGGGATATTTTTAGGTGTTTACCGGTCTTGTCTGTTATCAGGGAAAATTTATAGGTCTGAGAAAAAGCCGGACTGAACTGGGGCTGGAAGTGCCGGAGGAGCTGGCCGCCCGGCTTGAGTCTGGTCAGAGCCTGGCTGTTGACGGCGTCTGTCTGACCGTGAGCCGGAAAGAAAAAAATCAATTGTTTTTTACCCTGTCCAGGGAAAGTCTGGACAGGACTAACCTGAAAGACTACAGGCCAGGGAAAAATGTCAACCTCGAGCTGCCACTCCGACTTAATGATTTCTTAGGAGGTCATCTGGTCACCGGCCACATCGATGGCACGGGTCAGGTACAGGAAGTTAAGAGCAGGCCGCCGGGCAAAAGGCTTAAAATAAAAGTGCCGACTGCGAGCAGAAAATATCTTGTGGACAAGGGTTCGGTGGCAGTCAATGGAGTCAGCTTGACTGTCGCCGCCCTCGGGCCAGACTGGCTGGAAGTAGAGCTAATACCGGCTACCCTTCAGGCCACCAATCTAAATGAACTGAGGCCAGGAGATCGGGTTAACCTCGAAGGTGACATTATCGGTAAATACGTGTATAATTTTTTATCAAAGAAATTTTAATCGCATCTTTCAGACAAAATGGACAATCAATCAAAAGTTATTGGCGTTGACCAGGCTCTGGACTATATCCGAGCTGGCCGGATGGTCATCATCGTTGATGATGAAGACCGCGAGAACGAAGGCGACCTGATGGTAGCAGCTGAAAAGGTCACTCCGGAAATTATAAACTTCATGTCTAAATACGGCCGGGGGCTTATCTGCCTTTCCCTGACCAAAGAAAGGGCAGAAGAGCTCAAATTACCCCCGATGGTGAGCGAAAACACCGCCAGATTTGGCACAGCTTTTACCGTTTCGATTGACGCCCGAGAAGGCGTCACCACAGGCATTTCCGCTTATGATCGGGCCAAAACCATCCTGACGGCCATTAATCCAGCCACCAGACCGGAAGATCTGGCTCGTCCCGGACACGTTTTTCCTCTAATCGCTCGAGAAGGTGGAGTTCTGGCCCGGGCTGGTCAGACTGAAGCGGCAGTTGATCTGACCAGAATGGCCGGTCTTTATCCGGCCGGGGTCATTTGCGAGGTCATGAAGGAAGACGGCACAATGGCCAGAATGTCGGATCTTGAAAGGTTTGCTGAAGAACACGATGTGCCTATTTTAACCATTGCTGATCTTATCCGCTACCGTATGCGTACCGAAACGCTGGTCAAAAAAATTGCTGAGGCTGATCTTCCGACCCGTTATGGTCATTTTCGTCTGGCCGTTTTTGAAGACATCATCCATGGCGACCACCATGTGGCCCTCATCAAAGGTAACATTGCTGGCGATGAACCGGTGCTGGTCAGGGCTCACTCTCAGTGTCTGACCGGCGACGCTTTTGGTTCTCTGCGCTGCGACTGCGGCGACCAGCTTCATCTCTCGATGGAAATGATCGAAAAGGAAGGTCGTGGTCTGGTTCTCTATATGCTCAATCACGAAGGCCGGGGCATCGGACTGGCTAATAAAATCAAAGCCTATTCTCTTCAGGATGAAGGAGCCGATACAGTTGAGGCCAACTGCCGGCTTGGTTTTAAACCTGATCAGCGTGATTACGGTATCGGTGCCCAGATTATGGTAGCTCTGGGCATAAGGAAAATCAGGTTGCTGACCAATAATCCCCGCAAGTTCCGCGGACTGAGCGGCTATGGTCTGGAGATTGTCGAACGAGTGCCAATTCAGATTCCACCTAACGAAGAAAACCTTGATTACTTAAAAACTAAAAAGGAAAAAATGGGCCATCTGCTGGATATCTCCTGATGGTTCAGAGGCTAAACCAGAAGATTCTTCTGGCTATCCAATTCAAAGCTGCTTCATTTTTGAATCCAGAATAAAAGTGACCGGCCCATCATTGATCAGATAAACGTCCATCATAGCCTGAAAGACACCTGTTTCCACTTTGAGTCCACTTGCTTTCAGCCTTTCTACAAAATAATTAAAAAGCCGGGCGGCCTGTTCTGGCGACTCAGCCGGGTCAAAACTCGGCCGGCGACCCTTTTTGATGGAAGCAGCTAAGGTAAACTGAGACACAGCCAGAATACCACCTCCCGTTTCCATTAAAGACAGGTTCATCTTGCCCTGTTCATCCGGGAAAATCCGCAGCCCGATAACCTTATCAGCCAGGTAGTCAGCCTCGACTTCCCGGTCGCCTTTTTCTATCCCGACCAGCAGACAAACTCCAGCCCCAATCTCTCCTGCTGTTTTCCCTTCGACCAGAACTTTAGCTTTTTTAACTCTCTGTAAAACTATCTTCACTCTCAGGCTCCTTCCAACCACACTTCGAAACTTCCAATCAAGCCCGCTTCAGTTGACTTTAAACTTTGAATATTCTATCATAATGCCCTCTAAAGGAGATACAGATGGCACTGAGACACAAATCAGCTATTAAGCAGCATCGCCAGAGCCTCAAGCGACGGGCTACGAACCAGAGAAATAAATCTATGATGAAAACCTATATAAAAAAGGTCAGGGAGGCACTGGCCAGCGGTGACCGGGAAGCTGCCCTGGAACTCCTGCCAAAAGCTATCAGGGCGATCGATAAAACAGTAGCTAAAGGAGCTATTCACCAGAATACTGGTTCCCGCTATAAATCACGCCTTTCGAAACAGGTCCTGGGTCTCAAATCGAAAACCAGCTGATCTCAGCCCAGTTTTTTATCCCTTAAAGCAAAATAGTCAATAAGGAAAGTCTCTATCAGAATTTCAGGCTTAAGATCGCTGCTTTTCAGGTCTAAATCTAGCCTGGCCAGTTTATGAACTAAATTATCCAGTTCTTTCTGGCTGAAGGCCTCCAGGCAGGCAGTAAAGGCTTGAAGCTTGCGGTCAAACAGGCTCCAGCCTTCGACCAGTTGTGGATGTGATTTTTTAAATATTTCCCTGATCGGCTTTTTCTCTCTGTCCACCTGAGCCTTAGCCTGATTTAAAGAAATTATGTACCGACTGACGGCAGAAAAGTAATTGAGCATTTCACCTACAGCCGGCTCACCGGCAAAAAAGCTTCGATTAATCATTAAAGCCTGTTGGAGGCTGCCCGACTCCAGGGCCTCCTCCAGAGCAAAACGGTCATAGCTCTGGCGGACTGCTCCTGTTTCCAGCACATCGGCTTCAGTTATTTCACCTTTTTCTTGAGGATAAAGACTGAGCTTTTCCATCTCCTGGCTCAACAGGAGTAGATCTGGACCGCAGATCTCCAGCAATTTTCGGGCGGCGGCGGTCTCTATCTTTTTGCCTTTTGATCTCATTTCATCATTTATCCAGGCCAGCAGTTCATTGTCCCTGGGAGTTTTTATCTCGAGAGTCTGAAATATGTCTTCAGTCTGATTTTCGAGCCGCTCAAAAAAACTTAGAAGCTTTTGCCCGCGCTTGAGTTTACCATCGAAGATAATGATCAAGAAGACCCGGTCTGGCGGCTGCTGAAAGTAGCGAGCCAGTTGATCCTCGGCCGGAGCCAGCAGTTGTCGGTAAGCTTTATCGCCGGCCTGCCAGTCGTCGTGGTCATCTTCTGGAAAATAAATTATAAAGATTCTGTCACGTCCCGAAGAAAAGATATCAAGGCTCGAGGCCTCATCCAGGATGTCAGCCCAGCTAGTTTCAAAGAGAAAATAAGTCCGAAACTCAGGCCCGTTTTCCGCCTTCAGGCTGACTTTTTTCCAGCGGTCAAGATAAAGCCTGGCGGCCAGAGCCTGTTCGCCATAAATAAAAGTGCCGGCTTTCAAATTTTGAGGGTTGAGAGCTCTCTCCAGCGTCCGGTAAAAAACTTCTCTAGAAGCCATTTAAAAACCTTCCAGCAGGCTGACCACCAGCTGTCTGGCATATTTCTCCGCCAGGCGGTCAATAGCCTGATTTTCCATTGTTTCATAATCGAGGCCAGCCGGCACCTCATATTCATCCACATAGGTAAAATTATCATCGGCAAAAATTATCCGATCAGTCAAAAGATCAGTAAAAACAACACCGGTCACCACTGTTATTTTATATCGCCTAGCCGCCCCCTCCGAACTAAAGGCAATCGGCTGAACTTTAAAAGAGCTAATCTCTCCGACCAGCAGCCCCTGGGCTTTATCCTGGTCTGGCTCAATGCTTACCCGAGCCCTGGTAATCAGTTCATTGATGACGCTTCTGGTCAATTTGAGGTCCAGCTCAAATCTTCCAGATGTATTCTTGAAGACCGGCACGCAAATGCTCTTCATGTGGGGCGGCCAGACACTGCCCCGGCCTCGGAGCTGATAACCACAGCCAGAGAGAAAAATTATAGCCAGCACCAGGCAAAGGCAACCGGCCATATATTTTTTGAAAAACGGCATCTAACTTCAGGGTCAGACGACCAGGCTGACCAGCTTATTTTTTACACAGATAATTTTTCTGGGCGGTCTGCCTCCCAGCAGTTCTTGAATTCGCGGCAAGCTAAGAGCTTTTTCTTTGAGGCTCTCCTCGTCTGTATCAATTTCAACTTCAAATTTATCGCGCAGTTTGCCATTAACCTGGACGACAACTGTAATGAGCTCTTCTCTGGCCAGTTCGGGATTATAAGCAGGCCAGCTGCTTTCGGCCACCAGTGTCGTTCTGCCCGTCTTCTGCCACAGCTCTTCAGCCAGATGGGGAGCAAAAGGCCCGAGGAGAAGTATCAAATCACTTAAAGCTTCCACCAGAAGCTCTCTTCCCTTCTGGCTTGCCCTCAAAGCGTCCTTTTCCTTCTTCAGACTGTTGGTGAGCTCCATCAGGGCGGAAATAGCTGTATTCAAATGAAAACGCTGATCTATATCCTCAGTGACCTTTTTTATAGTCTGATGAAGTTTCTTACTCAGCCTTTGATGGCTGGCCTGATCAAATTGTCCGGCGACCGGTGTCCCTTTTCCCTGGAAGAGATCCAGATTTTCTTCCACCAGATTCCAGATTCTAAGAATAAAACGATAGCAACCTTCGAGCCCTTCCTCTGACCAGGCAAACTCTTTTTCGGGTGGAGAGGCAAAAAGAATAAAAATACGGAGGGCATCAGCCCCATAGGTTTTAACCATCTCATCCGGATCGACCACATTGCCCCTGGATTTAGACATGGCCGAGCCATCTTTGGTGACCATGCCCTGGGCCAGGTAGTGGGGAAAAGGCTCGTCAATTTTGGTCAGACCCAGATCCCGGAGATATTTGGTGAAAAACCTCGAATATATCAAATGGAGTATGGCGTGTTCAACACCCCCGATATAAAGATCAACTGGCAGCCAGTAAGCTGCTTTTTCTGGATCAAAGGGTAGACTGGTTTCCCGGGGCGAACTGTAGCGGAAAAAATACCAGGAAGAATCGACGAAGGTATCCATCGTGTCGGTCTCACGCCTGGCCGGGCCGCCGCACCGAGGACAGGTTGTATTGACAAACTCTGGAATTCTCTCGAGCGGCGAGCCTTCTCCCCCGGTAAACTCGGCTTTATAAGGGATCTCCACCGGCAGCTGGTCATAGGGGACAGGTTGAGGGCCACATTTTTCACAGTAAATAACTGGAATCGGTGTTCCCCAGTAGCGCTGACGGGAAATGCCCCAATCACGCAGGCGGTAGGTAATACTTTTACGGCCAAAGCCTTTAGCCTCAGCCAGAGCCGCCATTTTCTCCATAGCTTCGGCTGAACTCAAGCCACTGAATTCTCCCGAATTAATCAGGATCCCATATTCCTCAAAGGCCCGACCTGCCTCCAGCTGGGTTTCAGATGAAGCGGGTTTTATCACCGGCACAATCGGCAGGTTGTATCTGGCGGCAAATTCATAATCTCTCTGATCGTGAGCTGGAACACCCATGACCGCCCCTGTGCCATAATCCATCAGGATATAATTAGCCAGAAAAATTGGAACTGGCTGGCCGGTAAAGGGATTAATCGCTTGAAGACCAGTATCATAACCAACCTTTTCTTCCTCTTTTATTTCTCTTCTAGCTCTGGTCTCAGCGATAGTTTTTTTAATCCAGGCTTGAAGTTTTTCTTTTTCTGGATGGCCGGCAATAAGTTCGGCGGTCAGTGGATGTTCAACTGACAGGACGAGAAAAGTTGCCCCGTAAATCGTATCAATCCTGGTGGTGAAAACCTCAATATCCTTATTTAAGGCCGGAACTTTAAAATTAACCAGTGCTCCTTCGCTCCTGCCTATCCAGTTTTTCTGCATCTGGAGGACATGTTCGGGCCAGTTGGTGAGTTTCTCATGCCCGCTCAACAGTTCCTCAGCATAAGCCGTGATTTTCAGGAACCACTGTTCCATTTTCTTCTGACTGACTTCGCTATCACAGCGCCAGCAGCGGCCGGCCACCACCTGTTCATTGGCCAGAACTGTCCGGCACTGAGGACACCAGTTAACCCAGCTCAGCCGGCGATAGGCCAGCCCCTGTTCCAGCATCTTGAGGAAAATCCACTGGTTCCAGCGGTAATAATCAGGCAGGCAGGTATTGACTTCTCGTGACCAGCAGTAGCTGATGCCCAGCCTTTTCAGCTGGGACCGCATATAGTTAATATTATCGAGTGTCCATTTCTGAGGATGGATGCCATGTTTAATGGCTGCGTTTTCAGCCGGCAAGCCCAGAGCATCCCAGCCAATAGGATGGAGGACATTAAAGCCTCTCATCTTTTTAAAGCGGGCAATGACATCACCTATAGAATAATTCCGGACATGCCCCATATGAATCCGGCCGGAAGGATAGGGGTACATTTCGAGGCAGTAGAACTCTGGTTTGGTTGGATCTTCAGCTACTTCAAAGACCTGGCGTTCTTCCCAGACTTTCTGCCACCTGGTTTCAATTTCTTCAAAATTATAGGCTTCTTTCATGGTCACTACCTCTGATCAAGGAATCAAGTGCCGATAATGCGAGCCAGATATTCAATCAGCTCAGTCAGCTTAAAATGATAAGTTTCTGACGGCTAAAAGTCAACCGACCTGGCGGCCGGTTATAGCTTATTCGGTAAATTAAATTTATAATAAAATTTTCAGCCATAGTTTATTTCATAGACAATGAATCGATTCTAATGAAAATTATCGAAGTAGAAAATCTCGAAGCAGGTTATAACCGCCTGCCGGTTCTCCACCAGCTTTCTTTCGGACTTGACCGTGGAGAATTTCTGGCTGTCTGCGGCCCCAATGGCTCGGGTAAGAGCACTCTGATTAAAGCCCTCCAGAGGTTAACCCCTCTTCTCCGCGGTACGGTCAGGCTGGAAGGAAAGAATATTTTCCGACTGAAACCAAGAGAGATAGCCTCCCGCCTGGCCTATGTTCCCCAGGTGTCAGAGGCGGTCTTTGATTTTACCGTCGAGGGGACGGTGGCCATGGGCCGCTATGTCCATCAGAAAAACAGATTGGCTGGTGAATCAGTCGAAGATCGGCTGAAAATTGAGGAAGCAATGAAACTAACGGGAGTGACTCCTCTTAGAAACAAAAGTCTCAGCCAGCTAAGCGGCGGAGAAAGACAACGCGTGCTGCTGGCCAGGGCTTTAGCTCAAGAGACGCCTGTTCTCCTTCTGGACGAGCCCAGTTCCCACCTGGACATAAATTTTCAGCTTCAAATCTATCATCTTCTTCGAAAACTTCAGCTGGAAAAAAATAAAACTATTTTAGTCGCCGAGCATAACCTCAACCTTTGCCTGCCTTACTGTCAGCGCTTGATTTTTTTAAAAGAAGGCAGAATAGTAGCAGCTGGCTCCCCACTGGAAGTGATTAATCGGGAAATAATCCGCCAGGTCTTTGACCTCGAAGTTGAACTTAGAGAAAACACCTCATCCGGTCTGCCCGAGATTTCCTTCATTCATTCTTCTGGCCAGAGAGCGGTCAAATCTGAACCGGAAATAACAGATAGGAGTTAAAAATTACAAATAAGAAACTTCTAACTTCAGCTGAGCCACCAGTTGCTTGCCAGCCGACGGACAGCAGTCGATTTAGTAATCAGCTGTCAGATAAAAGAAAACGGCAGGCAGACTTCAGTCTGATTTTTATAATTACTTTTTTTCTGGCTATCTCCTGTGCTTTCTCGCAGTCCAGAATTTTCAGTGATGATTTTGGCCGTCGGCTGGAACTCGAGGATTGTCCCCGGAGAATAATTTCTCTGGCCCCCAATCTGACTGAAATCCTTTTTGCCCTGGGCCTCGGCCAGCAGGTAGTTGGAGTAACCAGCTTTTGTGACTACCCCGGGGAGGCCAGGCAAAAAGAGATTATTGGCGGCCTGGTTGATCCAAACCTGGAAAAGATCAAAGTTCTCCAACCTGATTTAATACTTGGCTTCAGAGGCAATCCACGCCGCATTCTGGATAGACTTTATGAAGAGAAGCTGCCGCTCCAGGCGTTTGAAATCGGGCAAACCTTTGAAGATCTTTTTTCACTGATTGACCGGATTTCACGTTTAACCTGTACTGAAGCCAGAGGTCAGGAGTTAATTTCCAGCTTGAAAGAAAGAATCAAATTGATTGAGGCCAGGGCACCTCAACCTGGCCTGCGACCAAAAGTATTTCTGACCCTTTATGGCCAGGGACAGGAGCTGTGGACCTGCGGGCAAAACAGCTACCTTAATTATCTCCTCACACGAGCTGGTCTTCAGAATGTGGCAGCCGACTTCAAAGGTAACTGGCTGGCTTACAATCCTGAAAAACTCATCGCCGATAATCCCGAGTTAATCCTTATTCTGGCTCGCAACCGGGAGGATTTTATCCAGGCTACCAAATGGCTGGAAAGCTTGACTCCTCTTCGAGATATCGCCGCCATCAAACATAAGAATTTCATCTTTCTTGATGAAAATCTATTCAGCCGCTTTGGACCAAGACTGGTTGATGCCTGTGAATGGCTGGTGGAGGCTGTCTATTTTACTTCTGACCGGAGGTCCAGTTGAACAGCCAGCGGAAGACCTGGCTTTTCCCGGCTGGCCTGAGCCTCCTGACGGCCGCCGCTTTTCTCCTGTCTATCAAAATCGGAGCAGTCAGCGTGAGCTGGAAAGAGGTTTGGGCTGGACTCTTCTCGGGTGGTCAATACCGGGACATTATCGTTCATCTTCGGCTGCCCAGAGCGATCCTGGCCTATCTGGTGGGAGCTGCCCTGGCCCTCTCCGGAGCTATTCTTCAGGGGTATTTCCGCAATCCTCTGGCCGATCCTTTTATTCTGGGTGTTTCCTCCGGGGCCTCCCTCGGGGCGGTTCTAAGTCTTGAGCTTGGCCTGACCTGGACTGTCTTTGGCTTCTCCAGTCAGAGCTGGCTGGCCTTTCTGACCAGCCTCCTTTTAGTCGCCTCTGTCTATCTTGTCTCCGAGAACCGTCGCCTGCGTCAGGGCGAAAGCCTGCTGCTCACCGGCATAGCCGCCGGAGCGATGGCCTCAGCTTTAACTTCTTTTTTACTTTTCCGACGGGCAGATGCCTATGAGCAGGCAGTCTTCTGGCTATTGGGCAGCTTCTCTCTCTCCGGCTGGAAGGAAGTCTGGCTCATCCTTCCCTACTTTCTTCTGGCTTTAATTATCTCGGAATATTTTGCTCCCGAGATGAATCTTCTGGCGCTCGGCGATGAAGTCGCCCAGTCTCTGGGTTGCCCGGTTAGAACCACCAGAAGGCTTTTTCTTTTCCTGGCTACTCTCCTTGCTTCGTTTTCAGTGGCAGTGGCTGGCATCATTGGTTTTGTCGGGTTGATTGTTCCACATTCGGTAAGGCTGATCGTTGGACCGGATCATCGCCCTCTTTTCTTTTATTCGGCTTTAACCGGTGGGACCATGCTGGTTTTATGCGATCTGGTAGCCAGAACAGCCTTCTCGCCATCTGAAATTCCTATCGGAGTAATCACTGCCGCCCTGGGAGCACCCTTTTTCATTTATCTTTTAAACTGGCAGGGGCAGAAGCACTCCTGAGAGCCGGCCACTTTTCTCTCCAACTGAACCAAACCAGACAGTTCTCTGCCTCACCATTCATTCCGAATCCGGTCATGATTAAGTAATATGATTGACAACCAGCCCTCTTTTGTCTTAATGTAAATATATCATGCTGCTAACCTTCAACCAGACCCTTTTTCTGATTTTGACTGTGGCCGCCGTTGTTATAGCTGTTTTTTTGATCCTGTTCTTGATTCAGCTCCGTCGGACAGTCAGAGAAGCTGAAAAATCTTTTCAGCAACTGCAGGCCACCCTGGATAAGCTCCAGAAAATTGAGGACAAACTCGACCAGCGTCTCGATGAAACCGGAAAAGTAATCGAATCGGCCAGGAAGACAGTCTCGGGTCTATCGGAGCTTTCCCTCTTCTTAACGACCAGAGTTGTCAGGCCGGCCTCCAGATACTGGCCAGTCCTTTTTCCTCTGGTGCGTTTTGGCTGGCAAATGATAAAAAAAAGAAAGGAGAAAAAAAATGGCAGATAACGAAGGTTCTCATTTCACCGATTATCTACTGACATTTTTGGCTGGTGCGGCAACGGGTTTTATTGTCGGCATATTATTTGCTCCTTCCAGCGGAAAGGAAACCAGAAAGAAAATTAAAGAACAGGCTAAAAAGGGCCAGGAGCTGGCTGTCCAGGGTTATACCAAAGTGGCTCAGGAAGCAGAAAAAGGTGCCAAAGTAGTCAAGGAAAAAGCCGAGGAAGGCATCGAAGCCATAAAAGAATTTCTGGAAAAGACAAAAAGCGAAGTGGCGGGGGAGAAACCAGAATTTCCCGAGGACTTAGAAAAAGAAAAATAACGACTCTGATTTTTTGCTCCTGATCAAGCTGATTATGATAAAGGGGTTTTTTATAGATTTTAGCTAAAATATTAGCTAAAATAGAGGATGGGCATGGGCAAGCATCTTTCTAACTCCATCTTTATATCAGCAATCCTGGTCGGACTTTTAATTGGTCCAGTTGAGCTGCGAGCTATTGATCTCAAAACAGCAGCTGCTATTGACCTGGAAATCGAAAAAAACCGGGCTGAAATAATAAAAATCCGCCGCTTTCTGCACATGAATCCCGAGCTCAGCAACCGCGAGTATGAGACCAGCAAACTGGTGGCGAGTAAATTAACTTCTCTTGGACTGGAAGTAAAAACAGGCGTCGCCGGGACTGGCGTGGTTGGTCTTTTAACCGGAGCCTTACCAGGCCCAACCGTGGCGATCAGAGCCGACACGGACGCCCTGCCAGTAGAGGAGCAGAATAACTTTCCCTACAGGTCACTCAACCCCGGAGTCATGCATGCTTGCGGTCATGATTTTCATACCTCCATTGCTCTGGGAACAGCTATGGTTCTCAGTAATTTTAAAGATAAAATTCGCGGCAAGATAAAATTCATTTTCCAGCCAGCTGAAGAAGGCGCCCCTCCGGGAGAAGAAGGCGGAGCCAGTCTTATGATCAGAGAGGGCGTTTTAGCTGACCCTCCTGTTCGGGCGATTTTTGGTCTTCATGTCTGGCCCGATCTCAAGGTCGGCCAGGTTGGTTATGCTGAAGGTTATACCATGGCCAGTTCTGATAATCTTACTCTTACCATTAATGGCAAAAGTGCCCATGGAGCCAGGCCCCAGGAAGGAATAGACGCCATAGTAATTGCTGCCGAAGTCATCAGCAATCTTCAAAATCTAAGGAGCCGGCTGGTCGATCCAACCGAACCTCTGGTCGTTTCGATCGGAAAAATCCAGGGCGGAGTAAGATCCAATATAATTGCTGATAAAGTGGTCATGGAAGGAACAGTCCGCACTCTGAATTCTGACCTCCGCGACCAGATACCTGAAATCATCGAACAGATAGCAGCGGGAATCAGTCAGAGTTATGGGGCGAGCTATAACCTCGATTATGAGCGCCAGCTACCTCCGGTTTACAATCATCCGGAATTTATCAGGTCGGTTCTTCCCTGGCTGGTTAAATCCCTGGGCGAAGCCAATGTGGTTGAGGTCAAACCTCAACTGGTAGCTGAAGATTTCGCTTTTTATGCGGAAAGAATTCCCGCTTTCTATTTTTTCCTGGGGGTTAAAAGCCCTGGCCAGATGAAAGCTGCTCCTCTTCATAGCCCCAATTTCAATCCTGATGAAAAAGCTATCCCGGTAGGCATCAAAGCTATGTGTCATCTGGTTCTTAATGCTCTGGAGCAGCAGGCCTCTTTAAAAACATCAAGCGAGACAGATTCCATTAATTAGTGGATAGTCAGCCGTCTATTTAATTGATGGCCTATCCACTTCTTCTGCCAGCTATTAGTTTTATCGCTGGCCTTGTTCTGGCCGGAGTTCTTGAGCTCCATTTCTATGTCAGCCTGCTGTCGCTCCTGTTAACCTTCTGGCTGGCTACCTGGCTGGTCTATTTTCTTAAAAAAGATTGGCTTGCCTTTGCCTTTCTTATTTTAACTTTTTTCCTTTCAGGCCTGGTCCTTGAGGCTTTTAGCAGTAAAGTTTACGATGATCATTCTCTTCAAGATTTCCCGACAGGAACCTACCTCAACTTCCAGGGAAAGGTTCTAAGATCGCCAGAAAGAGGAGCAGATCGTGACCGTCTTCTAATTGCTGCCAGCCAGGTGGAGATAGGAGGTGGCGTAAAGAAAATCAAGGCTAGATTACAGCTGACCATTCCTCATTCGACCACCAGCGACCAACCTCTGGAACTACAAGCCGGCGATGAGCTTGAATTTTCTGCCAGCCTCAATGAGTTAAGTTCTTTTAGTAATTTTTTCCCTGATTTTATGCCTCGCTATCTTCAAAGCCAGAAGATCCAGGCGCGAGCTTATACTAAAAGCCCGTTGCTTTTAAAAAAGCTCAACGCCCACAATTACACTTTCTCAGGCTTTTTCTCCGGCTTAAGGCGAA
>ENA-UPTA01001470-UPTA01001470.1-activated-sludge-metagenome-genome-assembly--contig:-NODE-1470-length-26106-cov-51.366704_pt1 | contig 26106 bp, 19 predicted proteins | sample MGYA00238184_ERZ773361 | MGnify/ENA primary metagenome ERZ773361 (study PRJEB29100, sample SAMN05720205) | activated sludge metagenome | isolation source: anaerobic digester from wastewater... | reverse complement strand
TTAAATAAAAAAGTTTTTCGACATTCTGCCCCGAGGCTTTGAGCTCGACCTCAATTCCCGGATAAATAGCCCCTAAAGACAGGCTGGAATAGCTGGCCAGTCCACTTCTCCACTTGTCTGGATCGTTACCCTCAAAATAAGATATACGGCTTGAGCTTTTTTCCTGACCGAAGGGTGAAAGAGCAGCTAAAGAACCGGTTGTGGTCAAAAAGCTTTCCCGAAGAGTGACAGGCAAGAGTCTATCAGTCGTTTCATTTCTCGTTAATTCCGAATCATGAAAAGGTTTTTCATCACCGGGCATCTCAGGATCAGCGATGAGTCTCTTATCTCCTGGGTGATTGGCTATAGGTAAAGAATAAACGAGTTCATGTTCAGTCACCAGAAATTTTCCCGAAAAAAGGCCGGCCTGATACTTGATATGACCTGCCCACTGACCTTCATTGGCCACAAAAGGCAAGGTTATCCCGGCCAGCTCAAGACTGGCTTCTCCGCTTGACACCTTCTTAAGACTGTCCAGGCCAGGTTGCCATCTGGTCGAATGGTCATTTCCTTTAAACGCTGTCAGGACCAACACAAAGATGAGAATCAAAAAAACTCCACTGATTATCTTCAATCTCTTCACTCTCATTGCTCTCCTCACTTAACTTTGTAGTTTATTGCTGCCTGCCCAGAGAAAAAAGCTTTTTGAGTCAGGTCATAATTAAAACTCTAAATAAAATAAAATCGATGCAGCCAGCCCCATAGGTTCGTCCGGGTCAGGATATCTTCCACATTCTGAAACCTGACCTCCCAATTTTCAAAAACGTTTTTAGCGTTTTTTATTATAACTTTTGTCAGCTAAAAAGTCTTTAGAAAATCAAAAATAGCCAAAACTTGTCTGTTAAGAAATTTATCTTTCAACCTGTTTGATAAATTTTTTGACTTTCTACGTCGTTTTAATATAAATGGTATTTATAAAATAAGAGCGAGGCGGGTACGATGATCCAACGTCGGAAAACATTCTTAATAACGCTTCTGGCCATAATTATCATTGCTCTGGCCGTGGGTGGTTTCTGGTTAAGCAAGAGGAAATCAACTGGAGAGTCGACAGCCGCCGAGAATCAGTCGGCTTCGCCGCCAGCTGAAACTCAGTCAGTTGCTCCTATTTCTGTCAAGGTGGGCATAGCTGAAATTAAAGACCTGGAAAAAAGGATTAAGTCACCGGGGGAAGTTTATACAGAAAAAAACATAGTTCTTAAAGCGGAAGTTGGGGGAATTTTGAAAAAACTCTACGTCCAGGAGGGAAAGCATGTTCGTCAGGGTGAGTTATTAGCTGAACTGGATGACACTTCCTACCGGCTTATATTGGAACAGAGAGAAGCGGCCAGGTTAAAAGCTCTATCCGAGCTGCTACTTGACAGGCTCTTTCAGGAACCAGGCCTGTCTGCACCTAAAACCGAAGATAATGTCGACCTGAAAAAAGCAAAGGAGGCTTACCAGAAAGCAGAAAAGGCATATAGCGATGGCCTGATTTCTCAGGCCGAGTTGGAGCGGGCTCGCCGTGATTATGAACTGGCTCAAATCGGCAGCGGACTTAAGCGGGATGAAATCATCGCCTCTGCCAAAGGTCTAACCCAGGCTGAAGTTGAGACCAAAATGGCCCGCCTTGATCTGGAAAAGACCAGAATAACAGCCCCTTTTTCTGGAATAATCACCGGTATTAAGGTCGCTCCAGGCGAAACCATCGAGACCGGTCGAGAACTATTTACTCTCGTTGATGTCAGTCAGCTAAAAATCACAGCTAAGGTTCTGGAAACGGAGGTCAGCAAAATTAAAGTTGGTCGGGAAGCTGATATTCGCTTCAGTGCTTTTCCGGGTAGGGTTTTTAAGGGAGCAGTGCTAGCCGTTAGTCCGGTTATAAATAAAGAGGATAAAACCTGCAGCGTTTTTATCGGGCTCGAGAATCCGGCTGAAGAGATTAAGCCCGGTATGCATGCCGAGATAGAAATAGTGACCGAAATCTTCCCCAAGCGTTTGCTTGTCCCACAAGAAGCAGTCCTTGTTCGCGGCGGTCGTCCACTGGTTTTTGTTGTGGAAAACGGCCTGGCTAAATGGCGATATATCCAGACCGGTCAGGAAAATGAACAATATGTAGAAGTCCTCGATGGTGTCAAAGAAGGAGAACCGGTCATTGTTGAAGGTCATATGACACTGGCCCATGATTCTGCCGTCAGAATTGTTGAATAAGAGCAGGGCCAGGAGGACCGCCGATGAGTCTGGCGAAGTTTTCGATTGACCGACCAGTTTTTGTCCTGATGTTTTACCTGGCAATAATCCTGCTGGGTATTGTCTCTTTTAGCCAGTTAAGTGTAGATCTCTTGCCTTCAATCAGCTATCCCCGGTTGTCGGTCGTCACGCAATATGCGGGTGTTGCTCCCGAAGAAGTGGAAGCTCTGGTTACCATGCCGCTGGAAACTTCGGTCAGCCGGGTCCCAGGCCTGCGCCGGGTCGAGTCTATTTCGAAAGAAGGCTATTCCTTCATCTCCATTGAATTTTCCTGGGGAACAAATATGGATTTTGCCCTGCTCCATACCCGGGAAAGACTGGATTCAGTTAGAGATTCCCTACCTGAAGGTTGCGATAAACCGGTTATTATTGCCCTTGATCCCCAGAGCCAGCCAATTATGACCATGGCTTTGAGCGGGCAGCAGAAATTGCTGGATCTAAAGGAGCTGGCCGAAGAATTAATCAAACCGCGGCTGGAACAGGTCGAAGGTCTGGCCGAAGTCGAAATTACTGGTGGGGTAGAGAGAGAAATTCAGGTCGAAGTCGAACCGGAAAAACTGGCTACCTTTGGGTTGAAAATTGAAGAGGTAGGAAACAAGATTGCTGCCTTTAACCGCAGTCTCCACGGCGGAAATATAAGAAAGGGCAAATTTGTTTATTCCTTGCGAGTGGCTGGAGAATTCCAACAGGTTAAAGACATAGAAAATATTCCCGTTAAATTTACAGCCGAGGGTGGCGTTATCCTGCTGAAACACATCGGGAAAGTAATAGACACCATCAAGGAGCGGGAAGGTGTGACCCGGTTAAATGGCCAGGAGAGTATCGGCCTTCTTGTCCGGAAAGAATACGGGGCTAATACGGTTGAGGTCAGCGCTAAGGCCAGAGAAGTAATTGATCAGATCAGACAGGAAAATCCAGATATTAACTTAGAGATAATTTCAGAACAGGCTGGCTATATCCGGGAAGCAATCAACACCACTATCGAAGAGATCATTGAAGGTGCGATTCTGGCCTTCCTGACCTTGCTCCTTTTCCTGCAGGAGTGGAAATCGCCTCTTATTATAGATACGGTTATTCCCATTTCGGTTATTGGGACTTTTAATCTCCTTTTCCTGGAAAATATCAACTTGAATCTGATGTCTCTCGGCGGACTGGCCCTGGGGGTGGGCATGCTCGATGACACGGCAGTAGTTGTCTCGGAAAATATTTTTCGCCATCGACAGTTAGGACAGCCACTCAAAGAGGCAGCTGACCGCGGGACAACTGAGGTTATCAATGCTATTTCGGCTTCCGTCCTGACCACGATTGTTGTTTTCCTGCCAGTTATTTATGTTCAGGGTGTAGCTGGCCAACTATTTAGAGATACAGCCCTCACTGTGACTTATACCTTGCTGTCTGCTCTTGTGGTCTCGGTTACGCTTCTCCCCATGCTGGCGGCAAGAACTTACCGACGACCAGAGGTAAGATGGAAGCTTCCTCGTTTCCAGTTCATGTCTTTTAAAAAATTCAGGGAGGAACTTGGCCAGAAAAACATTTTCTTCTTATTCTGGGCTGGTTTTAAATTCGTTATTTATAACTTGACCAACTTACTGATTTTCATTTTCAAGTTCATTTTCAGCCTGTTATCTAAAGCCCTTATTGGCCTGGGCAAGTTGATTGCTCTTCCTTTTAAGCCCCTGCTGGCTATTGTTTTCCGCTGGTTTAACCGGGTTTACAGCCGGTTTACCAAGGTGCATTTACAGACTCTGCGCTGGGCCCTTAATCATAAAAGTCAGACCTTTTATTTAGCCATCTTTGTCTTTATTCTGGTTTTTGGATTGGGCTGGTTTTTACCTCGAGAGCTGATGCCCCCGCTTAAAACTTCTACTTTCCACCTGAGTCTTCAAACTCCAGTTGAGTATTCATTCAGTCAAACCGAAGAGATCGTCGCCGGGCTGGAAAACTGGCTAAAAGATAAACCGGGCATTAATCGGGTTTTTTCTCAGGTCGGCCTGGTTTCAGCCGCACAATCTTATCGGCCCGATCTGTCAGTTAACTCAGCTGAAGTTTCAGTCGAATTAAAAAATCCAAAACTGATGAATAAAATGATGGCTGAAGCCAGGAGCTATCTGACCAGGTTGCCCGATGTCAAATATTCAGTTAGCCGAGAACAGACAACTCTTGGTGAATTTTTAGCCCTGAGCTCTAATGAGCTTAATCTAAAGGTTAAGGGGCAAGATCTGGAACAACTCAGAAGGATAGCTCTGGAGTTTGCCGGCAAGCTCGAACAACTACCCGGGGTGGTTGATGTCAATCCTAACCTGCAGCAGGGTAAACCGCAGCTCTTAATCACGATTAATAAGGAAAATCTGGAAAAATATCCCGAGCTGTCGCCTGGCGATATCGCCAGTTATCTGGTGGAAGCTATCAGGGGCACTGTATCCACCCAGTACCGCGAGCTTGAAAAAAAATATGATGTCCGGGTTGTTCTGGAAAGGAACTCCCGACAGAATATCGAGCAAATATTGAATTCCTTTTTCCCATATAAGAATTCGCTGATCCCCATCAGGGAACTGGTCAGCTATGAACCAACGGCTGGCCCGAATGAGATCAGACGCGAAAACCAGGAAAGGGAAATCGTTATCACGGCTAATCTGCGTGGTAAAAAACTCAGCCAGGTTGTTCCAGCCATTCAGCGAATTATAGCCGAGATGAATATGCCGGCCGACTATCGTCTTCTCTTCGGCGGCGAAAGAGAAGAAATGCAAACCAGCTTCCGATCGCTTCTTCTGGCCTTTATCATGTCCATGGTTCTTATTTATATGATTATGGCTGCTCAATTTGAGTCTCTCCTTCATCCTTTTCTGATAATGACAACTGTTCCGATGGGTATAATCGGAACAATAATTCTGCTTTTCTTAACCGGCCAGAGTATTAATGCTATCTCCATTATCGGGGTCATTGTTCTCATTGGAATTGTCGTTGACAACGCTATCGTTGAGATTGACTATATTAACCAGCTTCGTCGGCAGGGAAAGGACTTGCATTCGGCAGTGGTTGAAGGCAGCCAGGTCCGTTTGAGACCAATCATGATGTCTTCCCTGAGCACCATTGCCGGTCTGATTCCTATGGCCTTAGGACTGGGGCGGGGAGCGGAACTGCTCCAGCCACTGGCCATTGCTGTCATCGGTGGCCTAACTTCGTCACTCTTCCTGACGCTGGTTTTAATCCCAACTTTTTATGAGTATGTAGAAGATATAATTTTGAGAAGAAAAAGTGCTCGGGCCTGAAGCGAGGCCTGATTTTATTAGATGATTAGATACCATGAAATTCTTTATTGAACGCCCGGTGGCCACCCTGATGATCTATCTGGCCCTTCTGGCTCTTGGCCTCTATTCGTTGTTCCATATTCAGTTAGAGCTCGCCCCGCAGGAAGATTTTCCTCAGATCGATATAGTAGCCAGCTGGCCAGGCACCTCGCCTGAAGTTATCCAGACTCAAGTTACCGCTCTGCTGGAAGAAGCGGTGCTGTCGGTAAAAGGAGTGCAAAAACTGACCTCGACCTCTGAGATAGGCACGTCCAGACTCACGGTTGAATTTCAGCCGAAAACCGACCTGGAAATGGCCAATCTGGCTCTAAGAGAAGCGTTAGGCCGGACATTGCCCGAGCTCCCCTATGGTGTTAGGCCAGAGATAGTACCTTATGTCCCGGAGGATTTCAGAGTTCGGCCTTTCCTGACCTATACGATCTCGGGCAGTTACCCCCTCCAAACTTTAAGAGAACTGGTCAAAGACAAGCTGGAAAATGGCCTGGGCTCAATTAACGGTGTTTCTAAGGTAGAAGTCAGTGGCGGCTCTGATCTTAATGTCAGGATCACTCTCGACCAGAAAAAGTTGAAAGACCTTGGGCTTCATCCTTACCTGATAGCTTCAGCTCTGAGCCGCGTTCTGGCAGTTTACCCTTCAGCCCGGATTAAAATGGGCCAGGAAGAATACCTCTTGCGAGTAGCTATTTCACCCAGAGATATTAAAGGTATTGAAGAGATAGTTATCACCCATCTGGGCGGAGTTCCGATTCAAATCAAAGACATAGCCGAGGTTAGACTGGAATATGCGGATATCTATTATCTAAACCGCATTAACGGGCAACCGACAATTATGCTCCAGGTCCTCAAGGAAAAAGGTAAAAATACACTCAAGGTGGCTAAAGAGGTAAAATCCCGGCTGGAAGCTATTAAAAAGAATTTGCCTTCTGATCTCGTCTTTAGAGTGGTGGATGATGAGAGCGAGGAAATTCAAAAGAATCTAAATCATCTTTATCTTTTAATTACTATCATTACTGCTCTAATTTTTCTGATGATATTTATAGTCATCCGCCGCCTGCTCCCTTCTCTTTTGATTCTTTCTTCAGTTGCCTTTTCAACCATAATTTCATTTAATTTCATTTATCTTTTCAACATTTCCATGAATATGCTGACCCTGGGAGCCATGGCTCTAGGCTTCGGCATGTTTGTCGATAACTCTATCGTCGTCTTTGAAAATATTCTCAGGTTGAGAGAATCAGGCCTGGAACCGGTTGAAGCAGCCACCCGCGGGGCCAGAGAAGTCTTCACTCCAGTTCTGGCTTCTACTTTAACCACGATTGGAGTTTTCTTCTGCTTTCCTTTTTTCCAGGGTCGTCTGCGAATCTACTACCTTCCGCTGGGCCTGGTCATGACCATCGCTCTGATAACTTCCCTTCTGGTCTCTTTTTCTCTTATCCCCGCCCTCAGCCCGAAGCTTCTCTTCGTCAGAAAGAAAAAACCAAGCAGGCCAGGCAGATTAAGTGTGGACAAAGTCCTTCGCTTCTGTCTTAAGCATCCAATCGAGATAATTTTAATCGTCTGTCTGATAACTTATGGTAGTTACCGTCTGTTCAAAAAGAATGTGGTTATCGGCGAGTTCTTTCGCTGGTATTCAAAGGACCGGCTGACTGTTTCGGTGAGTCTGCCCACTGGCACCCCCCTCGAGACCACTGACGATCTGATTAAAAAATTTGAAGAGAAAGCACTAACTTATCCCTGCGAAAAAACCATCGATACTCGGGTCGGCCGGGAGACAGCTTATATCAGCATAACTTTCCCAACGGAAATCGAGTATTCTGCCCATCCCTATATCCTCAAAGATGAACTCATCCGGCTGGCTACCAACTTTGCCGGAGTCAGCGTTGGCGTCTTCGGTTTTGACCCACAGGGCTACTACTCCTCCATGAGTGCCGGACGTTATTATGACTCAATCATTAATTTTTATGGCTACAATCTAAAGAAATTGCAGGATATTGCGGCTGATCTGGAAACCAGACTAGGCAAGAATCCCAGGATAGGCGATATCAAATCAATCACCGGAAAGTATTACTGGGGAGGAGATATTTCCTCAACTGAATATGTCCTGAAACTCAATCAGCCAGCCCTATCCCGGTATGACCTTGATCCAAATTATCTTTTCTATCAACTCCAAAGTTTACTGGCCGGCACTTTTGGCGTGCCTTTGCAGGCAATTATTAATAACAAAGAAAGATCAATTGACCTCAAATTCCCCGAGTCGGAGAATATGGATATGGTAACTCTGCAAGAATCAGAGCTCATTACCATCTCCGGCCAGCACCTCAGGCTCAAGGACCTGATTACAATTGAGGAAAAAGAAATCCCGGGTTCAATTTACCGGGAAAACCAGCAATTTCAAATGATGGTCATGTGGGAATTTAAGGGGCCATATAAAGCAGCCGAAAACTACCGGAAGGCTATTTTTTCCTCACTTAGCCTGCCTCCTGGTTTTTCAGCTTCTATGGAATCTGGTTATATGATGACCAGCAGCGAAAAAGCCCAGTTGACCTTTGGGATAATCGCCGCCCTTATTATCATCTTTATAATTCTGGCTTCTCTCTATGAATCATTTATCCAGCCATTTATTATTATGCTGTCCGTTCCACTTTCTCTGGTCGGTGTTTTTCTGGCCTTTGTCGTTGCCGGCTATCCTTTTGATTCTTCAGCTTATATAGGTGTTATTCTCCTGGCAGGAATCGTGATAAACAACTCTATAATTTTAGTCGACCATATCAATCTAACGCAAAAAAACTCTGGGCTTGGATTCGTTGATTCTATTATAAAAGGAACTATAGAAAGAATGCGCCCGGTGTTTATGACTACCTCCACTACGGTTTTTAGCCTCCTGCCCATGATTTTAATCCAGCTTGATACCGGTCAGAAGCAAATCTGGTCAAGCCTGGCTCTGGCTACTCTGGGTGGTCTGACCACCTCTGCCTTTTTTATTTTTCTGGTTGTACCAATCTTTTATTATCAATTTTGCCGTAAGAAAGAATAAAAATCCTGCCTTCTTTAGCACATCATCTTACATCCAGTGGGCTTAAGTTATATAATCTAAGAGCTTAATCCCTGAAGATCGAAAAAAAGGAGCATGGCCTATGTGGTGGGAAGACAAATTAGTTCGCACTTTAAGATGCCGGCTGCAGCAAAAGCCAGGAGTCCTGGGTGGCCTGTTGACTGTTCTTGGTGCAGAGAATACCTATGTAGGTGAAATCAAAACTATTCACATGGGAACCAATTTCATGATACGGGATATTACCATTTTTGTTGACGACGAAGCTCATCTCCAGAGAACAGTCAAAGCGGTTCAGGCTTACCCCCAGGCGGAACTGCTGGAGGTCAGGGATGAGGTGCTGGAGATGCATCAGGGCGGCAAAATTGCCATCCGCAGCCGCTATGAAATTAACAATATCAGTGTGCTCAGAAAAGTTTATACCCCTGGCGTAGCCGAGGTCAGCCTGCTGATTAAAAATAATCCGACCCTGGCCCGACGCTATACAGCTATCAGGCATCTGGTTGCTATTGTGACCGACGGCACTGCTGTTCTCGGTCTGGGAGATGTAGGACCATTAGCAGCCATGCCAGTCATGGAAGGCAAGGCCAGCCTGATGGAAACTCTGACCGGGTTGTCGGCCATGCCAATTCTGCTGAATACCAAAGATTCTGATAAAATTGTGGAAAGTGTGGTCAATTTTGCTCCAACTTTCAGCGCCATCCAACTGGAAGATATCTCCGCGCCACGCTGCTTCTATATTGAAGAAAAAATTCAGCAGCGGCTCCAGATTCCGGTCATGCATGATGATCAGCATGGTACAGCCTGCGTCGTTACTGCCGCTCTTCTGAATATTTCTCGGCAGACCGGCTGTGATCTGGCCAGTTGTGAGATTGGTGTCATCGGTCTCGGAGCAGCAGGACTGGCTATCTCTAAAATGCTGATGTTTTATCTCAATAAGCCGATTCGTGGTGCCGACATAAATCCTGAAGCCAGCCAGAGGCTGAAGGAGGCTGGAGGGTTGATTTCAGACTTAAAGGAAATAATGACCAGAAGCAATGTTGTTATTGCCACCACCGGCACTCCGGGTTTAATAAAGAAAGAAATGGTCAGGACCGGCCAGATTATTCTGGCTCTTTCCAATCCTAATCCCGAAATAGAGCCAGAAGAGGCTCTGGAGGCAGGTGCAATCTTTGCCGCCGACGGCAAAACTATCAATAATGTCCTTGGCTTCCCGGGAATTTTTAGAGGAGCAGTTGATGCTAACGTTCCCAGGATAACCACCGACATGCTGCTGGCGGCGGCCAGAGCCATTGCTGATTATGTTCCCGCCCGTGATATTGTGCCTGACCCACTGGATAAAGGCCTGCACCGCAGTGTCGCCCGGGCAGTGGCCAGGGTCGCCCTGGAACAAAAACTCAACCGCGATGACCTGACTGGTTATTTTGACTGATTAATTCTTGTGGCCGTCAACCAGATACACCTTTACCTGCCTAGCCAGCCTTCATTTGACAGTTAACAAAAATTAGATTATAAAAAGTCTGGGCTTAGAAGTTTCCCCGGGGCAAGGATCAGAGCGTAATTTGGATGAAATAAATTGTGAGGGCAAATTATTTTTTCAGGAGGGCGAATGATCAACGTCAAACAAATGCTTGAGCAAAAAGGGCCTGAGATCTGGACAATTTCTCCAGAAGCTACCGTTTATGAAGCACTTAAAGTTATGGCTGATAGAGATATCGGGGCATTGATTGTGGTCGAAAAAGACCAGGTAGTGGGAATTATTTCCGAAAGAGATTATGCTCGTAAAGTCATGCTTAAAGGCAAATCTTCGCTCGACACTCCTGTTAAAGACATCATGTCGACTGAAATTTATTATGTTGGACCAGAGGTCTCTGCCGAAGAATGCATGGCTCTCATGACTGAAAAAAGAATACGTCATTTGCCGGTCTTGGATAACGGGAAACTCATCGGTGTGATCTCCATTGGTGATGTGGTCAAGTCAATTATTTCGACTCAGAAAGTGACGATCGAACATCTTCAGAATTACATCATGGGCAAGTACCAGTAGGTTTCAAATAGGTCTGAGGTGCAAAAGAGCTAGAAAAGGCCCGTTGAGCCAAAACCTCCTTCTCCTCTGGTTGTCTCATCAAGATTATCAGTTTCAACGGGCTCCGGGGTTTCTACTGGTTGGATAAGCAACTGGGCAATTTTCATTCCCTCGCTGATAACAAAAGGCTTCTGGCCAAAATTGGTTAGGACAACCCTGACTTCTCCCCGGTAACCAGCATCGACTACGCCAGCCAGGCGATGAAGCCCTTGAAGAGCCAGCCCGCTCTTATCCCAGATAAGGCCAGCATAGCCGAAAGGAATAGCCAGCTGCAGGCCAGTCGGCACTGCCACCGTTTCCCCTGAACCTATGGTCAGGGTCTCGCAGGAAAAAAGATCAAGGCCAGCATCGCCCGGGTGATTATAGACAGGCATTTTCGCCTCTGGTTTTATCTTTTTAACCAGGATTTTCATTTTCTTCCTCCTTTTAAAGGCCTTCCACTCTGACCTCGACAAAAAAGGGCTTAAGAAGCTCAGCCCAGGATAAGAGCTGCTCAGGCGGGAATGGTTTGATTTTAAGATAATCAGGATCAATTGTTTTTTGCGAGGAAAATTGCTGCAGCTGAAAAACTCTGGCTCCTTTTAACCACTCGCCGATGGCCAGCAAATCCTTTTCTTGATGAATCCCGGGGACGACCGTCGTTCTAAAAATATAGTCAAGCCGGGAATTTTTAATAATCATAACACTCTGGTTGATTTTTCCCACATCAACGGCCGTCCTGACCACTTCCTGATAGCGGTCCAGGGGTGCCTTTATGTCCATGGCAATGGCATCCACCAGCCCTTCTTTAATAAACTGTTCGAGCTGGTCGGGAAAGCTGCCATTTGTATCAATTTTTAGTTGGTAACCACGACCTTTAATAATTCTAGCCAGAACTTCCAGGTCGTCATGAAGAAACGGCTCACCTCCACTCAGACACAGACCATCGAGCCAGCCTCGCCTCGAATCAAGATAGCTCAGGAAAAAATTGGGGTCAATTGAGGGCAGACTGGCTGGATGCAAAACCAGATCAGAATTATGACAGAAAGGACATCGAAAATTACAGCCGCCCAAAAAGACAGTTGAAGAGATATACCCTGGAAAGTCTTTAGAAGCGAACTTTTCTAAGCCCTTGATTTCAACCACTCCTCCAGCTCCTCAGCCGAATTCAAAACTCCAACCACTGTCTCGTTTTCTTCTGCAATCAAGGTCGGGATGATGATTGCCCCCGATTCATCCCGCCGCAGGATCTTAATGTAATCCTTGATTTTAGACCGTCCTTCTTTACTGCTGACATCATATTCTTTGTATGTCATCTCGCTGGCCAGCATGAACTCCTTAAGCCGGTCACACTTAGAGCAGCCGGGAAGAGTAAAAACCAGAAAATCCATCTTTTCTGCTCCTTTTTTGTTCAAATTTTACCAGGAACTTAAACTTGTTTTTTGACTCTTAAATATCAGCTTACCTTGGTAAAAGTAGTCCGTTCATCAAACTCCTGCTTCTTGCCGTCATTCCAGGTAGCTATCGGCCGCAGGTAGCCAACAATCCTCGAATAGACTTCTGTTTCGTGCCCACACTCGGGGCAGACGCGCTGTTCACCACGGATATAGCCATGATTCTCACAAACGCTAAAGGTCGGGGTAATGCTGAAATAAGGCAGCCTGGTTTCAGCTATTTTCTGCACCAGCCGCCGGCAGGTCTGCCAATCTACAGCTTCTGGTAAGAAAGCATGAAAAATTGTTCCTCCGGTATAAAGGGGTTGGATATCTGTCTGGTGCTTTAAGGCCTCAAAAATATCCCTGGTGGCATCCACGTTGAGCTGAGTCGAATTGGTCAAATAAGGATGCCGATCGGTGCCGGAGGTATAAATGTTTTTATATTTTTCTCGGTCCAGCCGGGCCAAGCGATAAGAAGTTGATTCGGCCGGTGAGGCCTCAAGATTATAAAGATGCCCGGTTTCCTCCTGAAAATCTTTGAGTACTTCTCTCATAAAGTTCATCGTTTCAATGGTAAATTCTTTGCCTTCGGGTGTCCCTATTCCTTTCCCCAGGAAATTCATGCAGGCTTCATGCATCCCGCAGATACCGATGGTCGAAAAGTGATTTTCAAAATGGCCAAGATAAACTTTAGTATAGGGCATCAAACCCCGCTCCAGCATATTATTAACCACTTCTCTTTTGGTTTCGAGGGCTTCCTTGGCCAGAGTCATCATCTCCCTGAGTTTGTCGAAAAACTCCTCTTTTGATTTAGCCTCATAACCGATGCGGTTCAAATTGATGGTAACCACCCCGATTGAGCCGGTCTGGTCGCCTGCTCCCCACATATTACCGGGGCGTCTTTTCAGTTCCCTCATATCAAGGTTCAGGCGGCAGCACATCGCCCTGATGTCGCCAGGATTGAGATTGGTCCCGATATAGTTCTGGAAATAGGGGATGCCATATTTAGCCGTAGCTTCAAAGAGCAGACGGGCATTCGGGCTGTCCCAATCAAAATCTTTGGTCAGGTTATAGGTCGGAATGGGAAAAGTGAAGACCCGGCCTTTCTGGTCGCCCTCGATCATCAACTCGAGGAAAGCCCGGTTAATGAGATCCATCTCCGCCTGATAATCGCCATAGCAGGAGTCAAGCTCTTGGCCTCCTACGATCGCTTTCTTATTCTTAAGATCCTCAGGCACCGTCCAGTCAAAAGTCAGGTTGGAAAAGGGAGTTTGCCAACCCCAGCGTGAAGGAACATTCAGGCCAAACACCAGTTTCTGCATGTCCTGTTTGACCTGCTGATAGCTCAAATGATCAGATCTCACAAAAGGCGCCAGAAAGGTATCAACACTGGAAAAAGCCTGAGCTCCGGCAAATTCGGCCTGCATCGTGCCGATATAATTGACCATGTGCAGGGTAGCTGTCTCGAGGTGCTTGGCTGGATGAGAATGAACCTGATTCGGGACATGTCCGAAGCCCTTTCTCAGCAAATTTTCCATTGACCAGCCTGCACAATAACCCACAATCGGGTAAGAGAGATCATGAATATGAAATTCTCCTGATTGATGAGCCTTTTTTATCCGTTCTGAATATAAATTGTTCAGGGCAAAATTGGCCAGTACCTCTCCCGAAATCCTGGCATTGAGCCCAGAAAAACTGACCTGGCCTTCATTGCTGTTTTCCCGGACTTTCCAGTCCTGATCATTGATATAATCTTTTATCAGGCGCTCCAGATTGAGCCCGGTTTCTCTGGCTTCTCTGATGGCTTTATGCTTTTCCCGGTAAAGGATGTAAGATTTGGCCACTTCATGATAACCCTGCTTCATCAGGACCATTTCGACTATGTCCTGGATCTGCTCAACTGAGGGAATGGTGTAACCGCCAAACTTTTCTTCCAGCATAAAGACAACAATATCGGAGACGTGTTGAGCTTCCAGATAATCATCCAGGCCCTGAGAACACATGGCTTTATAAATGGCCTTGGTGATTTTCTCCTGGGTAAAATCGACAATTGAACCATCCCTTTTTTTAATCCTGGAAATTTTGTTGGTTTTGACCATTCTTAACTCCTTTTAATTTTTCTTTGGCTCAGTCTGGGTTGCTCACTCCCAATTCAGGTTTTATGCTATTATTTAAAATGAAAAAAGGAAAATATTGAAAAACAATATCTTGCGTCATAATGAGCCCTTGAATACTAAATGTTGTGCTTTCATGTCTCAATATAATTCCAGACAAAGTCTACTGTCAAGCTTATTTTTAGAAAAATTCAGAAAATTTTTTTAGGGGGAAAAAATGCTTAAAATGGAGATCCAGAGCGCCAGGAAAGAAGAATTGATTGACATAACGGACAGGGTAGCTCAGGTTATCAGAGACAGTAACCTAAAGAAGGGAATTGCTCTGATCTATGTTCCACATACTACCTGCGGTTTGACTATCAATGAAAATGCTGATCCGGATGTAGCAGCTGACATTCTGCTGGTTCTGAGAAAAGCGGTGCCTGATAATTTGCCTTATGCTCATCTGGAAGGGAATTCTGCCGCTCACGTCAAGGCCTCAATTGTAGGTAGTTCACTCCAGCTGGTGGTGGAAGACGGGGAGCTTCAGCTCGGCCGCTGGCAAGGGATTTTCCTGTGCGAATTTGATGGGCCGAGGACAAGGCAGGTCTGGTTACAGCTCGCTCAGGGCGGTCAGTTTTGAATTAATTCAGTCCAGCCCCAGACCTTGAGGCTAATTAAAAGCGTCAACCAGGTTCAGTTCTTAGACCGGGCTGCCTCCAGCCTCCCTCCCTCCCTTGAGTCAGCTCTCTTTAAAAGTAAGGAGAATATAAGACCAACCAAACCCAGGCTGGCAAACATAAAGGAAGAAGCCGTATAAGAATGAGTCAGATCCCGCAGCCAGCCGTTGAGCAGAGGGAACAGCCCCAGGCCAATATTCTGAATGGCAGTCATCAGGCCAAAAGCTGTTCCTGTCCTTTCTTCCCTGACCACCAGCGGCACTGATGGCCACAGAGCGGCTGGAACCAGGACGAAAGCCAGTCCCAGAAGAATCATTGGATAGGCAGGGTAGATATTGGTCAGGCCCATTAGCAAATGGCAAGGAATAAGAATCAAAGAGCCAATAACCATCAGACTGGCTCGACGGCCAATCCGGTCAATAAATCCCCCAGCCAGGGGAGCGAAAATCATTGAAGCGAAAATAATGATCGAACTAATCCCACCGGCTGTACTGAACATATGCAGAAAATTATTAAAAACCTGAGCTAAGAACCCACCAGAAGATTCGGCCGCCCGGGCAATGCCCCACTTATCCACAAAGAAATCCGTGGATAAGGCAATAAAGGGGAAAATGGCTGAATAAAAGGTAAAACAGAGAGCAGTTATATACCAGAAGGTTGGTTTGAATTCTTTTATCTCTCTTAGATTAATTTTTTCAGCAACATTTTCGTTTTTAAGTTTTAAAACTTTTTCACCTCGCTTATCCAGAATCACATAGAAAATATTGCCAACAAGAGAAAGGCCGCAGGCTAAAACAGCTGCCAACAAGGCATAACGAAAGCTACCATAATAACTGGCAATGAGCTCTCCGGTATTAAAAGCAAAAAGAGAACCAAGCCGGCTAATAGTTAGAGTCGCTCCAAAGGAAAAAGCCAGCTCTTTATCTCTAAACCAGCGGGCCAGCATGGCACTTTGAGCCACGATCAATGGTTCCGAGCCTGCCCCAAAAATAAACCGCCCCAGGAAAAAAACTGGAATGCTTCTGGCCTTCCAGACGATGATAGCTCCGATTAGAACCAGGCAGGAAAAAAGCAAACTGGCTTTTCTCGTACCCAGTTTATCAACCAGAATACCGCCAATAAGAACAGCCAGAATAGCGGCTAGAGAATACATGGTAAAAAAAGTGCCGACTGTCTGCCTGGCAGTCTGCAATTCTTCTATCAGCGAGGGAGCAATAGCTGAAACAATGTCGTAGGCGAAATAACAACCAAAAGAAAGCGAAGCAACAAAAGCCAGAACCAGATAGCGATAAAACTTGCTGCCTGGATTGAGCAAAGTTACCCGCTTCCTGTCAGGGTCAGTCACTATAAATTTCTCCATCCAAAGGCGTTGAAAAGAAAAGTATACTACCGATGGAAATAAGTCAATATGATTTTTCCTCATTTAATCAGGAGGCAGGCCCGGATGTCTTCTTGACCTGTCTGATAAATATGGGGTTAAATATAATCATTAAAATAAGAGGAAGGAAGGAGAAAAAATATGAAATCCAGCTTTCATTCAGGTTCAGATTCCTGGCCGCTGATTGCAGTGATATTATCTGTCATTCTGGTTATTGGAGGGGCCTTTGCTCTTCATTACACCAAGGGCAAAGCAATCACTATCCAGGATATTTCCTCTGCCTCTAAAATCTCCGGACTTAACTTTACCCATCAGGAAAAGCAGATGATGTTATCCAACCTGGAGGAAAATCTGGCCAGTTACCAAAAAATGAGGCAGATTCATTTAGAGAATTCTGTTTCCCCGGCCTTGATTTTCAACCCCTTACCAGCTGATTTTGATTTTAAAAAACTTCAGGCTGACCAACGGTTTATCTATGACGAACCAGTCAACGTGGAAGTACCGGAGACTGAAGAGGCGCTGGCTTTCTATCCAGTAACCGATCTGGCCTGGCTGATAAAAAATAGAAGAATAAGTTCAGAATATCTTACCAGGATTTACCTTGATCGACTGAAGAAATACGGGCCAAAATTGCACTGTGTCGTTACCCTGACCGAGGAGCTGGCTTTAAAACAGGCCAGGCAGGCCGATGAAGAGCTGGCCAGCGGAATCTATCGCGGGCCACTCCATGGTATTCCTTACGGCTTGAAAGACTTGCTGGCAGTCAAGGGCTATCCTACTACCTGGGGTTCTCCAATTTATAAAAACCAAAGTCTGGAGGAAGAAGCCACAGTCTATAAAAAACTCACTCAAGCCGGCGCTGTTCTGGTCGCCAAGCTGAGCATGGGAGAACTGGCCTGGGGTGATGTCTGGTTCGGTGGCTTGACCCGCAATCCCTGGGATCCAAATCAGGGTTCAAGCGGATCCTCCGCCGGTTCAGCTTCAGCTACAGCTGCTGGACTGGTGGGTTTTGCCATCGGGACTGAAACCTGGGGATCGATTGTCTCTCCTTCTACTCGCTGCGGAGTGTCGGGACTCAGACCAACTTTTGGCCGGGTCAGCCGTTATGGAGCTATGGCTCTGAGCTGGAGTATGGATAAAGTTGGACCAATGGCCCGTTCAGTTGAAGATTTGGCTCTAATTTTTCAGGCTATCATCGGGCCCGATGGAAAAGACTGCACCGTTTTTGACCTGCCTTTTTCTTACGATGGACAATCTGATTTAAAAAAAGTCAGGGTTGGCTATTATAAAAAGAGTTTTGACGAGGCCCGTCGCCATAAGGATAAGTATCTGGCTGTTCTTGATACTCTGTCCTCTATGGGCATTGACCTGGTGGAAATAGAGCTACCTGAAATTGATCCAGAGATGATCAGTTTTATTCTTAATGTCGAGGCAGCAGCTGCCTTCGACGAGCTGACCAGAACCAATCAGGATGAACTCATGGTCAGGCAGGGGCGGAACGCCTGGCCTAATATCTTCAGGCAAGCCAGATTTGTTCCAGCCGTAGAATATATTCAAGCTAACCGGCTGAGGACACTGCTAATTGAGCAACTGGCCTCGAAGCTTAAAGAAATTGATGTTTATCTGGATACACCCTGGGGGCCCAGCCTGCTACTGACCAACTTGACCGGACAGCCAACCGTAGTCGTCCCCTGCGGTTTTGATGATAGAGGGCACCCGTTGGGCATAACCTTTATCTCTAATCTTTTTGAAGAAGGTCAGGCTCTGCGGCTGGCCAAAGCTTATCAACAGGTTACAGGTTTCCATCTGAAACATCCTGATCTGAGCCTTCTTGATCAGGTAAAAGATTCTCCCCAACCAGAAGAGGAAGATGATTAATTTCGAGATCGATTGAAATTTTGATCAATATTGTATAATTAAAAAATTATGAAGCTATCAGAGTTTAAAAATATTGAAAAGTTCAAAAGCGCCATTCAGGCTTCGTTTGATAATTTAAAAGAAAATCAGATTGTTGAAAGAATCCTAAAGAGAGATTTTACAGTTTGGAAAGACCAAGATGAAGAAATCTCTAATCGTTTGGGCTGGCTGGACAGTCTTCAACGGACCAGGCCTTTTTTCTCCCAGTATATAACGCTGGCCGGAGAGATTAAGAACGCTGGTTACAACCGCCTTCTGCTCCTGGGAATGGGTGGATCAAGCCTGGCTCCAGCTGTCATCAGCCAGATCTACCCTTTAAAACCAGACTTTCCCGTTCTTTCCGTCCTCGATTCAACCTGTCCTTTAACTGTCAGCCGGGTCAGAGATGCCTTACCAAAGGAGAAGATTTTATTTCTGGTCTCATCTAAAAGCGGCACAACAGCAGAAACGATTAACCTGTTTAGATTTTTCTACGATCAGGTCGAACAAAATTCCGGGCCAAGGGCTTCGGAGGATTTTATAGCTATAACCGACCCACAGACTCCACTTGAGGCTTTAGGCCAGAAACTAGGGCTAAAGCAGATCATAGCTGGCTTACCCGATGTCGGAGGCCGTTTTTCTGCCCTATCACCTTTCGGTCTGCTGCCGGCCGCCTTGATGGGTGTTGATCTTGAAGCCTTCTCGGCTGCGGCCGAAGATAGCCAGTCTGATCTTCTCGACTTTAAGGATCAGCATCCTGGAGTTATTCTGGGGACGATTCTGGGCACTCTCTACTCGTTTGGCTTTAATAAGCTGACTCTCGTCATGCCCTCCAGGCTGGTTGCCTTTGGCCGCTGGCTGGAGCAGTTAATAGCAGAAAGCACAGGGAAGGAAGGCCAGGGGATTGTGCCAGTTCTTGAACCTTTGCCCATCTCACATGAAGCTTACTCCCGCGACAGGATCTTTGTCACTTTCAGTCTGAAAGCTGAAAATGATCCCTTCTGGCTAAAACGTCTGGAGAATGTTGAAAAGTCAGGCCTTCCCTGCCTTCATCTTAACATTTCACCCCGCGATTTAGCTGAGGACTTTTTCGTTTGGGAAATAGCTACAGCCATCACTGGCTATTTTCTTAAGATCAATCCTTTCGATCAGCCTGATGTCGAGCTGACCAAAAAGAAAACCAGAGAGCTCCTTGAGCAGCCAGAAATTACCAGCCTGGAAGGTTACTTATCCAGTGAAAACAGCCAGGAAATAGAGCAAGCCTTAAAATCTCTGCTTTTGGATCGGGATAAACCATCTGGCTATGTAAGTGTCCTGGCTTTTTTGCCTTCAGATGAAAATCTGAATAGTGCCCTGGATAATCTGGCCAGGCAAATTACTGAAAAAACCCATCTGCCCTGTACCTGGAATTATGGCCCGGCTTATCTTCATTCCACTGGTCAGCTCCATAAGGGAGACTCTGGCCAGGGACATTTTCTTGGCCTTTTTTATGATGATAACCGTGAACTGGTCATTCCTGCTAAACCGGACTGGCCGCCAACCGCTCCTTCTTTTAATCGACTGTTTAGAGCCCAGGCCCTGGGCGATCTGGCCGCCCTTCAGTCCAAAAAAAGGAAGGTTTTATTTCTGAACTTTAAAGGAAACCTGGTAAAAAATATTTTCACCTTAAACGAAGTCATCCGGAATTTTTATTCATAAACAAGGTAGGCTAAAACAAAAAAGGGGAGAATTAACTCCCCTTTTCTTTAATCAGCAAAAACAAAAATTAATAGAGCCCGCAGAAGACGACATCAGCTGAGAAAATTTCTTTAGTCTTGGCAGTGACTTTTTTATCAACCTGATCTTTAACATTCAGGTAAAACCAGAAGTGATCAAAAAGCCTTAATTTGGAAATATAAAATCTGGCATAATCAGTTATGCTATTAACAATAATCCTGGCGATTTCTTTGCCTTTCTTATCCTGGATCACAATGTGAGTAACCGGGACAGTGGCAGTACCCTGCTTAACTTCCGATGTCTGCAGCTGGCCGTAGACTCTAACATTAGTCTTCCCCTGCCATTCATCAGGCTTATTAATGGCGGTAATATTCAGAGCTACATACTGATCTCTGGCACTCGGGGGAAAATAATCACTGTAATCGGGTTCCACGGAACGCGTATAAATGCTGCGGTAACTGGTTCCATCTTTAAGCTCGATAGAATTGGCCACTGCCAGATTAGCCTTATCAGGTAAAAGGCTTGCTGATATTTTAACTTGTTTGCCAATCAGATTTTCTACCCCACCCTCAACATTACCAGCGATAATAATGTCCAGACCTTTAGCTTCAGGCATATAGATATATTTGCCAACCGCCGTTTTGACTGTACCTTCAAACACTTTTTCCTGTTCCTGGGCAGAAGTACTTGCCTGCTGGCTGAAGGCAATCAATGAGCCGAGGGTAATAAGACCAATATTCAGGATGATACAAAGTGCAACCTTTTTCCAGGAAGTCATCGCCTATACCTCCATTTCTAGTTCATAAAATTAAAGTTTTAGGATTCTTCCTCTTGTCCTTTCCTTTAGAATGGACTGGAAGAAATCTTTATATCACTGATTTTATTAAAAGTAAAGAAAAATGTGAGGCCGTTTCAGCCCTTTTTATTTTGAGGGCGGGCAGGCTGCCGGTGAACGGTATTACCCTTGGAGCTATTGGAACCATTTCTGGTACTGGAACTGGTGCCGGGTGAAGTGGCGCTTTTCAGCCTGTCAGGCGAGGCGGTTTTGACTGAAGAACGGATCCGCTGGCTATTATCATCTTTTGCTCTAACTTGAGCTGGACCAGAAGACCTGGAAATTGACCCCCTTGGGCTATAAGAAGCGGGGGTTCTGGCTTGATTGGCTGACCGCACTTCAACTTTCTCCCTTTGAAGGCTGGTGGATCTGACCTCTCTCCCGGCCTGAACCGAAGAGGGGTGATAGCTCTGACTAGCTTTGCCCCTGTTAACTCTCTGTTCGATATTCGTTCTGGAGGGAAAGTTTGAGTTCTGCCGGCTGCTGATCACGGTCTTTCCCTGGGCAGGCTTGGTTGCCAGGCTTGATGGCTGCCGGACAGCAGCTTTTAGCCCTATCTTCGATACTGATCCACGCTCTTTAATTGTATTACCTGATAGCTTCGCTGGAGAAGACAGAGAAGATGGCTGAAGACGGCTGCCGGTTACCGGCCGCCAGTTAGGTTGTCTTTCCTGCAACTTAATTCTTTCCACTGCTCCCAGCTCAGCCGGTCGAACGGCTGCCCTGACTGAATGCGGCGACTGAAGTTGATTCCTTTTAACTATAACCAGCGCTCTTGAGTTTACAGGATAATAAGCGTCGTTATAACGTTCATAAACATGATTGTTAATAACGACTAGCGGCCGGTTATGATAACTAAGGGGACACCAGGCAACGTAACTGGCATCATAATACCAGTGAACCCAGGCTGGCCCCCAATGAACAGTGGGAATCCAGTACCAACCGAGGCCCAGCCGCCAGTGCCACCGTCCGTAATGATAAACCGCCCAGCCCCAGGGTTCGGCTGAAATCCAGGTCCAGCCAATACGCGGGTACCAGGTCCAGTGCCCGACCAGATAAGGACGCCAGTCAATGAGCGTAACTGAAGGTACCCAGACATAACCATAAGGCCGCTCGTAAACCCAGCGACCGGAAGAAGAAAGCTCAGACTCATATTCCCGGATTTCTGATGGCAGATAGCCAGAGCCAGGAGCTGAAGCCATTTCTAATAATCTTTCTCTCTCCTGATTCCAACTGGTGAATTCATCCTGTTGAAAAGCCAGGTAGCTGGCCCCAGGTTCAATTTCTCCTTCATAAGCCAGTAAAGATTCTCCTCCTTGAAGCACCAGGGAGTGTTCCTGGCCAGCTGCCTCCAGACTTCCTTCCAGAGTCAGGGCTACCGTTCCATCTTCTCCGTCTGCTTCGAAACGATAGAGCCCGTTTTCTAAGACATAAAAAGAGGCATCACCGGTATGAACTGAAAACCATTTTTCTTGCTCCAGATAGTTAATCCGGAGATAAGCTCGCCCCTGATGAAGATAAAGAGAATAATCTCCATTCTGCCCTTCGGGTAACCGGGCCAGTTCCAAAGCTGAATAACGATCGAGTCTTAAAATGTTATTTCGACCAAAACTTATTTCGACCAGACCATTGTCCGTCAAAATTTTATCGCCATTACTCAGAACAAAATTAACCTCGGCTGCTTCTACGCCCAGGTCTGAGCCTCGTTCGATCCTGGCCTCTCCCTGAAGATAACTGATTCTGGCAAAAGAATAAGGAGAATAGCTGTCCTGAGCTTTAGATGGAAGATTAAGCGAGAAGAAGAAAAGCACCACGGCGATCAGACTTAAATAATTTTTTCTTTTCATCTTCTTCTCCTTTCACCCTTTTCAGGTGCAAGATTTATGCCAGATATAACAGGGAAGATAGCTATAAAAAAGGCCAAAAAACAGGACTTATGTCCTGGAAACTGGACAGGCTAGAGGATAGTTGTCTCCGCAGAAACCTTTTTAGAAAAAATAAAAAGGGGCAGGTCTTCTCCCTGCCCCCATCAGAGTTTTCCTGATCTTCCGCTTCTTAATAAATCTCTCGCCCGAAACCACCTCGCCTCATCATCAACCGGCCTCTTCTTCCCCCTCGGTCCAGCCGCGTTTCCCGGCGATGCCTGAAGTCCTGACGATATTCTTCCAGCTTTTTGAGTTGCTCAGGAGTAAATATCTTTTCCCACTCTTTCCTATTCTTATATGAGGCTTTCATCCGATCAGCTCTGCCCCTGGCCATTTGATCGATCAAGCTGTTAATTTTCTGCTCATCAGCCTTAGGATCAACCATCAATTTTCTCAACTCAGTTCTTAGCTGGTCCATTTTCTCCCGGTGGACTTTAGCTTCCTGCTGCCTTGCCTGACGGAATTCTTCGAGTTTTTTCTCCTGCTCCGGGGTAAGCTGCAAGGCGTCTTTTAAGACCTGTGGCCCCCAGCCCGGATGCCCTGCTTTTGGCCGGTTAACGGCTTGAGCACTGGCCAGTGAATAGATAAAAGTGATCATCAGAACAAAGCTTAGTAACGGAACTAACTTGCTTTTCTTCATTTTTTCCTCCCTATTTTTTTGTTATTTTAGTTTTTTGATTTAATTTTTGTTCTGTCACTACTCACTATAATTAGACAATCAGGAATTTAGTTTCTTGGAAAATATTTCCGGAAAGGATTAATAGCTTTAATTGAAACCTGGATAATGGAGCGCCAGGCTTTGAATAACCAAGGGGTAATTAATGTCTCCTGAAAATATTTTCTACAGCCCCTAGCTGGTCCTTTTGGACAAAAAACATGATAAAAACCAATACATTTAGACGTTATATCGGCAGGTGAATATTATGGGAAGGAATAACTAAAACTGAAATTTAACCAATAAAAAAGAGGCTTTATCAGGCAGTGGGCCGACGAGGTTAAAAAGCTTTCCGGCCGCCAGTATCGTTTCAGCTGACCGGACAAAAAAGCGAAGAGGAGCTATCTCCTTCTCGACATAGCTCCTCTTCCCTAAAAGGCAGGTAATTTACCTGCCCATCGACTTCGAAGTTAATCAGGCTTTCTTCAGAATCGGCATCCCGGTTTTAGCTGTCTCTACCACTTTATAGCCAGACGGTACCTGGTCGAGAGCACCGGGTCTGATATCTCTGGCAAAATAGTAGATGGTTTGCTTTTTGCCGCCGCGCAGTTCGACGTCGCGTGAATGCAGGTAGTAAGTAACTCCCTTTTTGTTTTTGAATTCGTATGGCATAAATTAAACCTCCAAAAAAAATTTCAATCAGAAACTAAAACTTGTAACCGAAAGTAAACCCAAGCAACTGGCCTCTGGTATGATATTTTCCTTCGCCCAGCGAATTGGGATAAATGTTCCTGTTGGGCGATGTGCGATCCGAAAATATTTCATACTGATAACCTAAATTAACTTCAAATCTGCCTTTAGTATAGCCAAAACCAATAGTAAAAGCCACCCGGCTGGCATCAGGCAGGGAAGGATCCATGGTCTCAATTGGCTGTGGCGTCTGATCATAGAGGAAACCCAGTCTGGCCGCCACATTTTCCTTAACCATATATTGAGCTCCGGCCCGCAGAATGATTGTATCTTTGAAATTCTGTTCGACCAGCTGCTCTTCAGTGCCGCCATTGTCATAATTTATTTCAATCAGATAATTATCATAATTGCTCCAAGTAAAAAGCTGTCCTTCCACCGACAGGAGGAGTTTGGGTGTCGCCTGATAGGCAAAACCCAGGCCGAAAATACCAGGGTATTTAAAAGTCAGGGCAACGTCCGCCGAAGACGGAATATAGGGCAATAGAGCCGAAGGCACCCGGCTGGTATCAAGAGTCAGCGGGCCACTAAGATCCACATTAAAACTACTTCGCCAGTTAAAACCGGCGGAATATTTATCCTTTTTGAACAGCAAGCCAGCATTAAAGCCAACGGTATTTCCTTTGGCCTTGGACAGCGAGGCTGGAATGTCACCGGCCCAGGTATCAGGAATTTCGACGTGTTGAACCAGGTTTTGAGAAAGGGTGGCGTGAATATAAGAGACTCCGGCACCAATTGATAGATGATCTGTTAACTTGATTCCAATGGTCGGATTAATAAACATCGTCTGGAGCGAAGTTTCGGTCGAAATATAACGCAAAGGATAATTGATCGGCCAGGCGGTTCCAAGCCCATAAGGGGCAAAAACTCCCACCCCGACCGTCACTCTTGAACCCAGTGATTGGGTCAGGTAAAAATGCGGCGGGAAAAAAGTCTGATCTAACTGATAAACTTTTTGATAAGCAGGATCGGGCCAGTTAGGCAGCTCCACCCAGCCGGCGGGAAAAACAAAAGTCCCTCCTATATTAATCTGAGTTCCTCGCAGCCAGGCTATCCCGGCTGGATTGTAAAAAATGGCTGTAGGGTTGTTGGCAATGCTCACAAAAGCACCAGCCATACCCATAGCAACCGTGCCATGTTCATAAATCAAAAAGCCTGAGCCCGAAGCCAGTGAGCAGCTAATTAAAATTAGTACACTTGCCACTAAAAATTTTTTCACCGTCTTGCCCTCCACTTAAAAAGCTTTATTCAGTTTTAAAAACGTCTGGCTATTTTTTATTAAATTTATCTGGCTATGTCAAGATAAAGGCCATATTTTATCTATTGGATAAAACCAACACCAGGCGGTACCTCGGCCGGGATAATCGGTCCGAAGTTCCCTTCATACCTCTTTAGGTTCTCCTCCAGGGCTTGAGCAAATCTCTTGGCATGAGCTGGACTGAGAATCAGTCTGGCTACCAGTTTACCCATTGGTCCATCTGGAAAAATAAAAGCGAAATCAAAAATAAATTCTTCCCGGCTATGTCTGATGGCAGCCAGGTTTGAATACTGGCCGACAGCCGTTTGTTCATCCACCTTAATATCAATCTTTCTTTCAGGATTATCATCTTGAGCCATAGCCACCTCCTTGGCCGGACTTAGAATTCTAAATTATTGTCCCGGCTTTTTTTCTGCTCCTTATTTTAATCCAAATCGCATCTGGAAGCGAGTCTGCCCTGAGATCGCCAGACGCCCGGCAAACTATAGCTCGATAAGGCAAGACAGTTGGCAGTTCTTTTCAAAAGATTAATATTGGTTTTGTTAAAACGTTAACGCAATTTACTCAATTTTTTTGATAAATTATTGAAACTAAATAAATAAAAAATATAAAAAATCCTTGCTTTTTGACCTGATTGGCTTATAATGATAATGGCTTTCCTGGGCGGGCTGGGGAAAGCCCCCACCTTTTTGGTTCCCATCATCAACCCCCCTTTTGCTGACAACAGCCCGCACTTTCCTCTCTAAGCTAAAGGTAGAAATTAAAATGTGATTGGTAGGCCAGCCAGGATCATGAAACCACTG
>ENA-UPTA01001469-UPTA01001469.1-activated-sludge-metagenome-genome-assembly--contig:-NODE-1469-length-26122-cov-8.101047_pt1 | contig 26122 bp, 21 predicted proteins | sample MGYA00238184_ERZ773361 | MGnify/ENA primary metagenome ERZ773361 (study PRJEB29100, sample SAMN05720205) | activated sludge metagenome | isolation source: anaerobic digester from wastewater... | reverse complement strand
CAATAAGTGGGGAGGCTCTCCCCACGGCCCTCTCTTCTTGGAAAAAGGGATTCCCATGATCGTGAAAGGAGGCACAAAACCATGCTAGGTGCAATAAGTGGGGATATCATAGGTTCCGTTTTCGAGGCCTTCCCGATAAAGGAAAAGGACTTCCCTCTCTTTTCACAAGGCTCCATCTTCACCGACGATACGGTAATGACCCTGGCGGTTGCCCGTGCCATCCTGACTGACAAGGATTACGGTGCCCACATGGTCGATCTTGGGCGTCGCTACCCCCACGCAGGCTACGGAGGCAGGTTCGCATCCTGGCTTGCAAGCGGGGGAGGGGAGCCCTACAACAGCTTCGGCAACGGCTCCGCCATGAGGGTGTCTCCGTTGGGCTGGGCCTTCGAAACCCTGGAACAGACCCTGGAAGAGGCCGAGAGGTCTTCAGTTGTGACCCACAACCACCCTGAGGGGATCAAGGGTGCCCAATCCGTTGCGGGAGCCATCTACCTCGCGCGCCACGGCATCGGCAAGCACGAAATAATGGACTGGATCAGCGAAACCTTCGGCTACGACCTCGACCGTCTTGTCGAGGATATCCGCCCAGGTTACTCCTTCGACGTAACCTGCCAGGGGAGCGTCCCCGAGGCCATCGTGGCCTTCCTTGACGCCGACGACTTCGAGGACGCCGTCCGCAACGCCGTATCTTTGGGGGGCGATGCCGACACCCAGGCCTGCATAACCGGGGCCATCGCCGAGGCCTTCTGGGGGGGTGTGCCTTCCCATATCGGGGAAAAAGCCATCTCGATACTCGACCCTTTCCTTAGGGACATCTACCTCGAATTCCGCGACCGTTTCAACCTCGCCAAATACTAAGGGGCGGGATCACCTTCCCGCCCCCGCTTTTGCCTCTCCTGCCACCTGGTCTCCGGCCTTCCCGTTCACCGTTGACCGTTTACTGTTGACGCTTTTGGGTCTTGGCTCTTCCCTTTTGCCTGAGCCTTTGGAAACGGAAATCTGACATACAGTTTCAACACGTACCATTTGAGGCCTCGCTCAAAGACCTTTCCCTCCCTCGAGTACCTGTGGCGCACGAAACTTCCCGTGATCCGGGAGAACTCCCTTTCCCGGTCCGGGAACCTTGCCCGGAGCCTTTCCAGGTACTCGTAGGCTGTTTCGTCGGCCTTTCTTGGCTTCCCCTTGTGCTTCCCCCAGAAGAGCAGGAAACCGTAAGCCCGTTCCGCGGTTATGGGCAGCGGCAAAAATATGCTGGCCATGAGGGCCAGCCGCTTCAACGCCCGGTACATGGCAACCAGGAAGGCCCTGAAAGAAGGTCTTTTCCAGACTTCGCCGGACGCAGCGCCCGTCCTTTTGTGAAGCAGGAAGCGCACCAGAAGCCACAGCATGTAGAGTGCCCCAAGAACGGCGAGCACTGCGACTATGATCGCCATGCCCAATATCAGGTACTTTTCCAGAAGACCCGCTTCCCCGGCGGGCATCAGTTCCTCATCCGTGGCGGAAGGCCCCCCGCTCGATACTGTCGGCGCCTGGCGACGCGGTATCAATCTCATGAACCTGAAGATCACCAAAAGTACCGCTCCGAGCCCCTGGAGAAGCAGCCCGAAAAAGGGCTTGCTGAACTCGATGACCGACTCTGCCGGCTGTTCCAGCACCGAAAGGATATCGGAATTCCCTATCAGCCACACCGGCACAAGAAGGACCGCAAGGGCCAGAAGGGAACGTCTGGAGCCCTGTCCCGAACCCTCTCTCCGGGATCCGAAAAAGAGCATGAGTACGTTAGACAGGATGGCCAAAAACAAAAGCGCATGCACTCCGGGAAGGGGAACCTCGAAGGACGAGGCCAGAAGCAGCATCAGGAAAAGGGCCGCAACGTTTATGTCAAAAAGCCCGTATCGTGGGGGATCCTTTGTCCAGGAAAGGAATACTGCCCGGCCGCCTGCTGCCAGCAACAGAACCCAGGTGGCCAAAAACCCCGCCATAGATGCAGGGCTCCCGGAAGTGGACACAAGGGTTAACGGGTTTCGCCCCAAACGGAGGCTGACCCAGAAAACGGCAATGTTGGCGAGAGCTATAGTGAAGTACCTGAAGTTGCCGCGCTTCATGGCCAGGTTTACTGCTGCCACAGACGAACCGATGGTCAGAAATGACCATGGGGCCACGAACCCCGTCACCTCGAAGCCTGAGACGGCAAACAGGTAGAACAGGCAATAATTCAGCGACTCGCTGGTGACTAGGAACAGCCGGAACAGTATGCTTGCCAAAACCGCATCACCTCAGGCTCTTTCCATCTCGACACTGACCCCGTCACCGGACGGAGCCCCGGCGGAGTTATCGGCGCGGATCGATATGATCGTTGTCCCCCAGGGCATTAGCCTCTTCTCCTGGCTCATAAATTCGCCGTAAGGAAGCGCGACCGGCAGCTTCGCCCTGGCCAGAGCCTCCAGGGCGAGCCGCACCTGGGATGGGCCAGATCCTGCGGGGATCGAAACCGGACCCGATCTTCCGCACTGGGACACGTTGGATATGAGGCCGAAGGGAACCTTTTTCCGGTCGGCCCACACCGTCAGGGTCGCAGCCACTGAAAGGGCTCTCTCCATGGAGAGGCGGTGCCTTGCGAAACTGTCACCGTCCAGGGTGACGCATAACCTCAGGTCCGCCGTGTGCTCAAGGACCTTGGTCAGAAGCTTTCCATGCCGGGCGCTGGCTTTCCAGTGTATCCGCCGTGCCGGGATGTCAGGCGTGTAGTCCCTCAAGCTCGAAACCCGGGTGGGATCTGGCATGAAGGGCCTGTCGGACCTTGTATCGCCCATCAGGTAGTGTTGCGCCAGGTCGCGATCCTCCATGTTCAGCAGCGCCGGGTAAACCAGGATCTCCATGGCCTCGCCGAAGCGCCTCTCCCTGTGGAAGAGTCCCAGGAGATCCTTCGAATTGACCCTGCCAGGGGGGATCTCGTAGCAGCCGCGCGACATGCCGGTGATACGGAAACTCAACAGGTTCTCGGCATATTTCCCCAGGAAGACCACGCGTCGGCCGCCGGGGTCTCCATCCTCCTGTTCAGAAGAGGTAACATTCAGTCCTTCGGGGAATGGTTGCCAGACCTCAAGGGAAACAGGGAGCCTTTTATCGTTTTGGATGCGGACCGAAAATGAGGCAACATCTCCCGGGAAAAGCCTCACCGGGTGAGTCTCGCGGTTTGTCCCCAGCCTGTGGAGCCCGTAGTCCGCCCAGAGCCTGCAGCTGACGAGGATCATCAGGATGGCGATCAGGAAGGAGGCCGGCAGGTAAAGCCCCCTGGCCAGGAGTAAAATCACGCCCACCGCGGCAAAGACCCTGAATCCCAAAAGGGTGTAAAGGGAAGTGACCAGCGGGACCTCACTCATGGGTTACTCCCAGCCATCCTCGACGGGTACGGGAACCTGGGAGAGGATTTCTGTCACCACGGCGCGCCCGGTGTTCCCCCGGTAGCGCTCCTCGCGGCGCAGCATAAGGCGGTGAGCCAGGACGTATGGAGCGAGGTACTTCACGTCGTCGGGGATCACGTAGGACCTGCCCCTTATGAACGCCAGGGCCTTCGACGTCTTGAACAGCGCCAGGGACCCCCTCGGGCTTGCGCCCAGTTCCACGGCTGAATGTTCCCGGGATGCCCTGGTCAGGCCTATCATGTAAGTCGTCAGCGAAGGGTGGACGAATACCGTCGCCGCCTCCTCCTGCCATGACAGGATGTCCTCTCCGGAAACCACACTTTCCATTCCCGAAAGGGCCGTGTTCTTGCCGTGGGTCAGCATGATCTCTTCTTCCTCGACGGCGGTGGGGTACCCCATGTCGACTTTCAGAAGGAAACGGTCCAGCTGGGCCTCGGGCAGAGGGAATGTACCCTCCATCTCGATGGGGTTCTGGGTGGCCATCACCATGAAGGGGGAGGGCAAAGGGAAGGTTTGGCCATCCACCGTAGCCTGCAGTTCCTCCATGGCCTCCAGCAGGCTTGACTGGGTGCGCGGAACGGCCCTGTTTATCTCGTCCACCAAAAGTATGTTCGTCATCAAGGGGCCGGGGCGGAAGGTGAAAGCCCCGTCCTTTTTGTCGTAGGTGAAAAAGCCCGTTACGTCCGTGGGCATGAGGTCGGGTGTGCACTGCAGCCGCCGGAACTTCATGTGACACGAGGCTGCGATCGCCCTGGCCATCAGTGTCTTCCCCACCCCGGGGACGTCCTCGATCAGGATATGTCCCCTGGCGATCAGCCCTACCAGCATGAGATCCAGCACTTTCCCCTTTCCGATAACCACTTTCGACACGTTTTCCTTCAACTTCGACAACTGGCTCGACATGGCAAAACCTCCAGGACAGACGAGCGAAGGATGTTCAATACTTCAGAACAACGCTCAAATTGCCCTTGATTATAACAATAGTCACCTACATCATTCACCGTCGACGTTCTTGGGACCTGGCTCTTCCGTCTCACCTCTTGCGTCTGACTTTTCACGCCCTGAGGTTTCCCTGCAGCATGCCTCCTTGTTTCAGGTTTTCTTCTCCCTTCATCCTTCAAACTTGCCTTCCCGGGAACCTGGTATCCAAAAAGGAGTTCCCTTCTTTTCAGCATGATCCACAAAGCCGGGTGAAGAAAATGCCGTCTTCTTTATCAGAAAACACCCGAAGCATGACCATGCGTTTATCGAAAGCTCCGGTGTTGGGGGAGGAATGCGACTTTCACGAAACAATATCAAAATGCAGAAGGTGAATTTCCCCATTTGCATGTACTCCGCAGTCGCCCCCCGAATGATATGCATGCAGCTGTTTAGCCGGAAATTGCAAAACCTGAAAACCAGTCAAGAGTGAAACAGCCTTATTTCAGGTTGCCTCCATCATAGTGGCAAGTGGAAGAAGCGAAAAAACGGGTAGCGGACCCGGAGGGTCGACCGCAGGCCTTTTGAGTGTTTCGGAAAGAGCGAAGAGTCGCACGAACCCTGAGGGTATTGTGTTAGAATAAAAACTTAAACAGATGCAATGGTTTCTCGTGGAGGAATATTGTTGAAAACAGGAATTCTTATTGCTTACTACCAAAAACGAAATGAAGCTCGCGAAGCCTACAGAAAATTGCAGTCGATGAGGTACTATCGATCCGTATTGGTCAGCAAAAGCGCTGATGATGAGGTCCGGCAACTGGATCCGTTCAATTTGCGCCGGATCCTGCACCTGTTCGTGGTGTTCATCCTGTCAGGAACTATCACAGGGTCTTTGGTGCTGGTCCTTCGATCGGGGGGGCCAACTCCCGGTTGGTCCTCATTAACCTTGATCCACGGCCTGGCGGGCGGATCCCTCGGGTTATTGCTCTGTGCAGCATGGTTTCGTCGGTCCAGGTTCGGCGTCGACAGTAAATTGATCAAGGACCATTCGCGCTGGCTCGTTTCAGGAGAATCCATCCTGATCCTTCAGGGGCCGATCGGAACATTGTCGGTCCCAATGGCTGCCCTGTCGGAAAATAACGAGATCCCGCCTGCTGTCTTTGTTCTGCATCCCAAAGGCAACGGTCTATTCGGGGAAGATTGGGATATCGTGACCCCGCTCGATCCTTTGCGGATGCAGGAGCATGCACTGTATCTGGCGGCTGAGCATCAGGTGGTTAAAAAACCTGTTCGGAGTACGGGGCTGCTCAAGCGGCTCGAGCGGAGCCGCAGGTGGATCCAGCAGGGTTGCCTGAGTCTCACCGAAGCCAGCCGTATGGATCAAAGCCTTTCCCCCATTGCCGAGTGGCTTCTGGACAACGAATATATCCTCGAAAGTAATGCCCGCGATGTTCTGTTGAACCTGCCCCCGCGGTTTTATCGACAACTGCCCCTGCTTGCAAACGAACCGGACCGAGGTGTACCGCGGATCTATGGTCTGGTGAGGGAACTTGTCATCCATTCGGATCTTCGCGTGGATAGGGAAAACATAATGGAGTTCATCGAATCCTATCAATTGGCTGAAACGTTGTCGATCGGCGAACTCTGGGCTGTTCCCCAGATGCTTCGTGCAGTGATCATAGAAGGTATCCGGCAACTTGCCGGGCGTGCTCTGACCGAGTTGCACGAGCGCGAGACAGCCAATTTCTGGGTGAACCGTCTCATTACGGCCAACCAGCGAGGTCCCAACCGGCTCTTTTCGATGGTGGCGGATCTGATCGAAAGCCAGCCTGATCCGAGTCCGTATTTCGCCACGCAACTGTTTGACTTTTTATATGACAAAGGATCGGCGCTGATCCCGGTGCAAAACTGGTTGGAGCGCACCTTCCAGAAACCCATGAACGATCTTATGGAACGTGAGAAAAACCGGCAGACGAAGGATCAGATATCCATCGGAAATGCCTTTGGCAGCCTGCGCCAGCTCGCTCTTGTCGATTGGAAGGAATGCTTTGAAGGGTTGAGTAGGGTGGAACGGACGCTGCGCCAGGATCCGGCCGGTATCTACACCGGGATGGATTTCGCTACACGAGACCGTTATCGTCGGGCGGTTGAGGATCTGCATCGAGGATCAGGCCTCTCGGAAGATCAGGTTGCCCGACGCGCCGTAGAGATGGCTGCCCGATATGTGCGGTATCCGGATAGTGATGAACGATCGATCCATGTGGGGACCTATCTGGTCGGTGATAAAAGAGGGGAACTGGCACAAATCATCGGATGCCGTGAGACGCTCCGTTTTCGGGCCTTGCGCTGGGTTTATTGTCATCATACGGCGGTTTATCTTCTGGGTATCGGATTATTCTCTACCGCATTTATCTCTCTGTGTTTTTTGCTCTTACTGCCCGAAGAGGCCACCTGGATCCTGTTCTTGGTCGCCTCTTTTTTGCTGGTGCCCGTCAGTCAGCTGGCGCTCGAGATAATGAACTACCTTGTGTTGCGGCTGTTGCCGCCGCGCACTCTGCCCAAGATGGATTTCCGGGTCTCGGGTATTCCCGATGCCTGCCGGACCCTGGTCGTAGTGCCGATGATGCTGGTAGGCGAGGATGAGATCAAGGCCGAGGCAGAAAAGATCGAGATACGTTATCTAGCCAATAAAGAAGCCAACCTCTTTTTTGCCCTTTATTCGGATTATGCCGATTCCACCCAACAGCAATGCGAAGAGGACGCAACCTTGCTGCAAACTGCCAAGGCGTGCATAGAAACCCTTAATCGGCGCTACGGCGGAGAGCGGTTTTTTCTGCTGCACCGTGAGCGGAAATGGAGTGGATCCGAGCAGGCGTTTATCGGGTGGGAACGCAAGCGGGGAAAACTTGAAGAGCTGAATGACCTGATAGTCGGGACGCGCCCCCGCAACGCCGGACGCCTGGTTTACTCAGGAGATCCGGAACGGCTTGCCAGCGTCAGGTTTGTAATTACGCTGGACAGCGACACGCAATTGCCGTATGGTACTGCCCGGAGAATGATCGAGACGCTTGCCCATCCCCTGAACCAGCCGCGCTTCGACAGCGCAGGGAAGGTGATGGCCGGTTCCTACACCATCATCCAACCCCTTGTCACTCCTTCCCTGCCGAGCACCAGCGGTTCACCGTTCAGCCGGCTATTTTCGGATCCGGTCGGCATCGACCCCTATAACAATGCTGTTTCCGACGTCTATCAGGACCTGACCGGTGAAGCATCCTATCAAGGCAAGGGTATTTATGACGTGCGCGCCTTCAGCCGGGTGCTTTCCGGCCGCTTCCCTGAATCCAGGATCCTTAGCCACGATCTGATCGAAGGTGCTTACGTCAGGGTGGGGCTGGCCAGCGACATCGAGCTGTACGATGAGTTCCCCCAGGATTATCTGAGTTATGTCAAACGGCAGCACCGCTGGATCCGGGGAGACTGGCAGATAGCGGGCTGGATCTTCCCGCGCGTTCCCAAGGCGGGGGGCGGCAGTGTGCCTAATCCACTCTCCTGGTTTGATCGCTGGAAGGTATTCGATAACCTGCGCCGCAGCCTGCTGCCCGCAAGCAGTATGGGTTTGCTGCTTGTTTCATGGCTGGTCTCTCCGCAAGCCGGGAGGATCGCCACCGTTGTGGTCGCAACGCAGTTATTCTTTCACTCTCTGGTGCAGCCGTTCACCTGGGCGATCACTGGTAAGGGAATAAAGGGAGTCTCCGTTGCCAGGATAGGACATGATCTGCTGCGGGTTCTGGCCGAAGCAGCGCTGCTGCCTTATCAGGCATGGCTGACTCTGGATGCCGTTGCTCGAGTCTTCTATCGAAGATATATCTCACACAGGCATATGCTTGAGTGGGCTTCCAACAGAGTTGTACATGGAAGAGACCAGACCAGAGTTCCCGTGTTCCTGCTTTCCATGACACTTGTGAGCCTGTTCAGCATAATTGCCGGATGGGCTGTCCTGCGATTCCGATCGACAAGCTTCCTGCTGGCCGGTCCATGGCTTATGCTCTGGTTCCTGTCTGTGGTGGTCGGCTGGATCATTACCCGCCGACCCCGGGCAGTAAAGCCCAAGAACATGCTTACCGAAGATGACAGGCGCTATCTGCGAAATATAGCGCGGCGAACGTGGCGTTATTTTCGGGATTTCGTGAATGAAGAAAGCTCATGGCTGCCGCCCGACAACTATCAGGTCTCCCATAAGGATCAGCTGGCCATGCGGACCAGCCCTACAAATATCGGCCTCTACCTGGTCAGCGTTCTGAGCGCCCATGATTTCGGTTATTTAACGGTAGATGAAGTCGCGCTAATGCTTACAAAGACAATGGATACTATCGGGAAGCTGGAGCGCCATGAAGGTCATCTTTTCAACTGGTACGACATTCTGACTCTTGAGCCGCTCAAACCGCACTATGTCTCCACTGTGGATAGCGGCAACCTGCTCGGCGCCTTGTGGACACTGGATCAGGGGCTTGGATCTCTGGTACGGGAGCCGCTTTTTGACAGGGAAGCCTTTACGGGTCTGCGAGATACCGGAGAGGTACTGCGGCAAACCGTTCGTGGGACTAAGTATTTCGGTATGGTAAAGCGCGAACTGGATGAACTGATGAACACATGGGAATCTCCTCCGGAAAACTTTCTGGACGTCCTTCACCTTCTGCGGCGGACAGAGCGTAGCGTCAGCGAGATGGTCGAAGAGGTGAGTGGAGTTTCCTCGGGTTTGAAGGGCGAGGCATATTGGGTCGGACAGATACAGGATCAACATGAGGCCTGGCTGAACATTGCTGACAGGTATCTTGAATGGATCGAGATCATGGCCGAGAAGACCGAAAAAGAATTGACAGAACTGATCCCGGAGGTAATACCGTCTTTTCTCCAGGTAATGCGTTCCGTGCCCTCACTGAAGGATCTCGCTGACGGGAACGTACCCTGTATTTCGTCCCTTCTGGAGATCCGAAAGCGTTCTTTAAAGGGCAAAGGCGAGATCGGGAGCAAAATGATGAACTGGATCGATCGCGTTACAGAAGCTTTCGATCGATCAAAATGGCTTGCCGGTGAAACGCTGGCCGCGGTTGAGAAGATCTCCAGTTCCTGCCGCGAACTCTCCGCTTCTATCAACATGAGTTTTCTTTACAACGCCGAACGCCAGCTCTTTTCGGTCGGATTCAATGCCTCGGAAGGGCGTCTGGATCGAGCGTATTATGATCTTCTGGCCAGTGAAGTGCGCCTGGGAAGTTTTGTCGCCATCGCACGGGGGGATATCCCTCCCGTGCACTGGTTTGCCATGAGCCGTCCGTATGGCTCCATTGGCCGACGTCGAGTGCTTCTCAGTTGGGCCGGAACGATGTTCGAATACCTTATGCCTCTGCTTTTCCAGAACTCGTACGGTAATTCGTTGTTGGGGAAAGCCGCGGGAGAAGCCGTGGAGATCCAGATCGCCTATGGGAAAAAGAACGGGACGCCGTGGGGGATCTCGGAGAGCGCTTTCGGGGACCTGGATCATAATAAAACTTATCAGTACTTTGCATTCGGGGTGCCGGAACTGGGGCTTAATCGTGCCTCTGTGCAAAAGCTCGTCGTAGCACCTTACGCTACCTTTCTGGCTATCGAGATCGCACCGCAAAAGGCCGTGCAGAACCTGAGGCGGCTGGATGCACTGAAATTGTTGAGCGATTACGGTTATTACGAAGCTCTGGATTATAGCCGGCAGCCAAACCGCGATGGCGAGCCCGGGGTGGTTGTGCGAGCCTACATGGCCCATCACCAGGGCATGAGTTTTCTGGCGCTGGATAATTTGCTGCACGACGGAAGCCTGCGCCGCCATTTTTACTCCGACCCGCGAGTGCGCACATTTGAACCTTTGCTGCAGGAGCGCATTCCGGACCTTCCTCCGCTGCACCATATTGCGACGCGCGAACGGATCACTTCTGTATCGGCCATCGGAGAAGTTGAGCCTGCGGTAAGGCAGTTCGAAACACCCCACACGACAACACCTAAGACCCAACTGCTGGGCAACGGTCAATATGGCCTCATGGTGACGGCCGCGGGCGGCGGCTACAGTCGCTGGGGCGGCATTGACATAACGAGGTGGAGATCGGATCCGACCAGTGATCCCTTTGGGACCTTCTGCTACATTCATGATGTCGATTCGAAACAGTTGTGGTGCAGCGGCTATCATCCGACAGGCGGAAAGGTAGAGCAGTATGACGTCAGCTTCACACTGGACCGTGCAAGGTTCAGGCGCCTCGACGACGACATCGAGAGTGACACCGAGATCATCGTCGCGCCGGAGGACGATGTGGAGATCCGGCGTATGACGATCACAAATCGATCCTCCCGTACCCGCAGGCTGGAACTGACGAGTTATGTCGAACTGGCTCTCGCGCCCCACAATGCTGACCGGCAGCATCCGGTGTTCAACAAGATGTTTATCCAGACCGATGTGCTGCCAGAGCAGCATGCTCTTCTTGCCTGGCGCAGGCTCCGCAGCAGCAGCGAGCCCCCTGTCTTTGTCGCGCACCGGTTTACGCTGGAGAAGGCTTCCAATGGATCCGCGGATGAAGCCTTGCGCTTTGAAACCGACAGGGGCCGTTTTATCGGCCGCAACCGGACGCTCGCCGACCCCATGGGTGCCCGACAGGAACCTGGCAACAGCCAGGGATTTGTCCTCGATCCCATTCTCAGTCTACGCCGGGACCTTACCCTGGCTCCCGGCCAGAAAGTACAGGTCTCACTGATCCTGGTTGTCGGCCGGGAGCGCGAACAGGTTATTGCCCTGTTGAACAAATACGGTGATCCTAATGCCATCGACCGGGCAATGGATTTCGTCTGGGCTTCGGCACTGCTTGAACTCCGCCTGCTGCGCATCCAGCCCGACGACACACGTCTTTTCCAGCAGCTCGCGGGGTACCTGATCTATCCCGATCCCTTCCTTCGCTCAAGTGCGGAACGTATTGCCGAAAACCATAAGGGGCAGGCCGGATTATGGACTTACGGCATATCGGGCGACTTGCCCGTGGCTCTGGTTTCCATCAGCGAGACGCAGGATCTGGGCTTGATCCGGAAAATGCTCCAGGCGCATACGTATTGGCGTCTGCACGGACTTGTGGTCGATCTGGTGATCCTTAACGATGAAGCTATCGGCTATTTGCAGCCGCTTAGAGAAGAACTCGAACACCTCATCCGGTCGAATTCGGCCAGTACGGGGGTAGACCGCCCCGGCGGAGTCTATTTGCTCAGCACGGAAATGATTCCGGCGGAAGATCTTACGCTGTTTCAGGCCGTGGCGGGTGTGGTGATGGTAGCTGCCTACGGCCCCCTCTCCAAACAATTGGGCGCGCTGGTGCGAAATGAACCCGATTCATCAAAACCCGTGGCCAGAAAACGTCAGCCCCGGAACATCTCAACGGCGCTACCCTTCATGGAGCTTCTTTTCTTTAACAGCCTGGGCGGTTTTACTCCTGATGGGTGCGAATACGCGATCTACCTCGGCCCGGGCATAAGCACGCCCGCGCCCTGGATCAACGTCATCTCGAACCGGACCTTCGGAACGATGATCAGTGAAACCGGGGCCGGTTTTACCTGGCAGGGCAACAGCCAGCGCAATCGTCTGAATCAATGGTCAAATGACCCGGTAATGGATCCCTCGGCAGAAGCGATCTATATAAGGGATGAGGAAACAGGTGTCTTCTGGACACCGACCGCGTCACCCATTCGTGAAGAAACAGCTTACAGGGCAAGGCATGGGGCTGGTTACACGGTATTCGAACATAACAGTCACGGCATCGAGCAGGAACTGACCGTCTTCGTCCCCTTGAACGAGCAGGGGGGAGATCCAGTCAAGCTGCAGCGGCTGGTCTTGAGCAACGACACTGGCAGATCGCGAAAGTTGTCGCTGACATATTTCGTCGAATGGACGCTTGGCGAGGACCGCGAGTCTTCCCGGATGCATATCGTGACAAGCTGGGACAATGAGGTCAAGGCAATGATCGCCCGAAATCGTTACAATCCGGATTACAGCGATTGGGTAGCCTTCGCGGCAATGAGCGTGCTCCCTGCGTCTTACACAGGCGACCGCAAGGACTTTCTGGGCCGGAACCGATCGCTGGGTGATCCGGAGGGTATGGGATACACCGACCTTTCACGTCGAACAGGAGCCGCACTGGATCCGTGCGCCGCGTTGCGGGTCAATATCGATCTTGATCCGGGCGAACGGAGGGAGATCACCTTCATGCTAGGTCAGGCGTCATCGCCCACGCGGGTCCACGAAATAATTGTTGCCTATCGGGACGATCTGGCGCTGGAGGCAGCGCTCAAACAAACCCGGACCTGGTGGGACGATCTCCTTGGCACCATTCAGATCAGCACTCCCGAGCCTGCCGTTGACCTCATGATAAACCGCTGGCTGCTCTATCAAAACCTGAGCTGCCGGATCTGGGGGCGCTCAGGCTTTTATCAGTCCGGCGGCGCCTTTGGTTTCCGCGATCAGCTGCAGGACGTTATGGCACTGCTCTATGCAGATCCCCTTTTGGCGCGCGATCACATCCTGCTTGCGGCAAGCCGTCAGTTCAAGGAGGGCGACGTACAGCACTGGTGGCATCCGCCGGGAGGAGGAGGTATCCGCTCGAGGATCTCCGATGATCTTCTGTGGCTTCCATTTGTCGTCGCCCAATACCTGCGGATCACCGCCGATACGGGTATCCTGAATGAAATTGTCCCCTTTCTGGACTCCCCCGTTTTGAATGACGATCAGAGCGAGATGTTCCAACTGCCTGGGGTTTCTCTTGAAAGTGCCACGCTCTTCGAACACTGCCGACGGGCGTTGACCCAAAGCCGAAGTTTTGGAGTTAATGGTCTGCCCTTGATGGGGGGCGGAGACTGGAACGACGGGATGAACCTGGTCGGGGCTAAGGGCAGAGGCGAGAGCGTATGGCTGGCCTGGTTCATGGCGACTGTCATGCGGGAAATGGAAGAGATGTCAGTCCTGATGGACCAGCCCGAGCTGGCCCGGTCATATAATCAGGACCGGCAAACGCTGATAGAGAATATCGAAAAATTCGCCTGGGATGGGGAGTGGTATCTGCGTGCTACTTTTGACGATGGTACACCTCTTGGTTCCGCGGCGAATACCGAAGCGCGGATCGATTCCCTGCCGCAATCCTGGGCCTGGCTCAGTGGCGCCGCCGCTGATCCGGCCCGTGCCGAAAAAGCCCTGGATTCGGCCTGGAACCATCTTGTCCGCAAGGATGAAGGGCTGGTCCTGCTCTTCGACCCCCCATTTGACAGATCGGGACCATCTCCCGGATATATCAGGGGCTATCCTCCCGGCGTCAGGGAAAATGGCGGCCAGTATACACACGCCGCAATCTGGCTGGCCATGGCCTTTGCGCATCGTGGAGATGGAACACGAGCGGCTGAGATACTGCGAATGCTCAACCCGATAGAACACGCACGCGAACCGGAATCGGTCTGGCGTTACGGAATCGAGCCCTACGCGGTGGCGGCCGATGTCTACCGCCTGTCTGGGCGGATCGGCCAGGGCGGCTGGTCCTGGTATACCGGTTCGGCGGCGTGGATGTACCGTGCCTGGGTGGAGGAGATCCTGGGCCTGAAGTTGCGTGGACAAACAATGCAGATCACCCCGGTCATCCCCGGGTGGTGGGATGGGTTTCAGATGAGCTACCGTCATGGCGAGGCGTTGTACGAGATCCAGGTCGAAAACCCGGAACATTTCGAACATGGCGTCGCCTGGGTCGAGGTGGACGGTCAACGCGTAGAGGATGGGGTGGTCCATCTTGGACGTGATCCGGTAAAACACCGGATCGTCGTCCGCATGGGCAAATAGGCCTGAAAAAACGACAGGGAAAGACCCGTTTACGTAATGTCCTACCTTCCAGAAGGGTCTGGGCGTGAAACCAACAAAGGATCTTTCGTTTCCTCTTTGAACTTTGAACCTGATAACCTTGAACTGAACCTTTGCCTTCCCTGTTGCCTGAAGCCTGCCGACTGTCGCCTTTGTTTATCAAGTACAAGGTTTATACTCTAACCATGTATAGAAACGATACGATCTATTACCCCCAGGACGAGATGCATTCCGTTCTCCTTCCGGTCACGTCCGGGTGCTCCTGGAACAGGTGCGCTTTCTGCTCTATGTACAAGGACGTCAAGTACGTCGAGGTCCCCTTTCACGACATTGAAATGGAACTGAAACACGGGTACACCTACACCGAAAAGGTCTTCCTCACTGGCGCAGACCCCCTGTCGATAGGGTTTGAAAAGATGAAGCGCCTCCTCGAGACCATCCGACAATACCTCCCCTACTGCGGGAGAGTGGGATCATATGCCTCGATCAAAAATATCTCCAGGTATTCCGTGGAGGAGCTCTCCATCTTGCACGACCTTGGGCTCAGAATGCTGTACATAGGGTTCGAGACCGGCAGGGACGATGTCCTCGAAATGATGCACAAGGGCCACACAGTGAAAGAGGCCATCGAAGAGGCAATAAAACTCAACGAGGCCAGGCTGCCCTTCAGCACCGTGATCATGTACGGCATAGCGGGGGAAGGGGAGTCGGTGAAGAACGCCGAGGCCACCGTGGATATGGTGAACCGTTTCCAGACCGACAGGATCATCACCATGAGCCTCCTGGTCTTTTTCGGAACGGAGCTGGAAGGAATGGTGAAAAGGAAAGAGTTCACCCCTCCGGACTCGAAGGAGCGCCTGCTTGAGATAAGGACCCTTCTGGAGGGTCTTGATCCGAAGGGGCAGACCTGCTTTGACACCACTCACCCCTCAAACATCATAAAGACCTCCGGCACCCTCCCCCGGGACAAAGAACGATTGATCAGGGAAGTAACCCGGTACCTTGATCGGGCGTGAGGTTTCTCAGCCCGAATCCAAATTCGACGTCTTTTAGGTTCCTCTACCACGGAGGACGCAGAGGGCCGCAGAGAAGAACCAAAAGATGAGGGAGACCGGACTGATCGACAAATATACCGTCCGGGAGCTGCTTCTTGAGATGGAGACGCTCACTCAAGTCCGCTATTCGGGCAAGTACGGCCAGATCCTTACAGAGATCACGAAACCCCAGCGCCTGATCATGGAGAGCCTCAAGGTCACCGCACCTGCATAGTTATAAATGGACCGGGAAATGAGGAAAAACAAGGAGGGACCCATTGTTCAAGGTCCCTCCTTGTTGGTGTCCGGATCTGTTTTTGTCACGATAGCTCTTTTTTCATTTCATCGAATTGCTCTTTGGTTATCTCTCCCTTTGCGTAGCGCCGCTTGAGGATCTCAATGGGTGTTTCACGGAATGGATCCTGATAGCGTGGTTCTGCCTGTTTTCTGAAAACAAGGTAAAGCACTAACGCTACCGCGAGAAACATGAAGAACATCATGAACATCCCCCCAGGATAGCCGTACATCATATACCGTCCCCAATGCCATGAATTGTAGCCCGTGGTTCCGGCTGCTTCGGCCAATCCGGCTGAAGAGAACAGCGAGAAAATAGCCGTTGAAATTTTCATAATACACCCCCCATTTATCGCCTGATGCATTTCCCCTGTAACTTTTCTTCTTCATTATACTATGAAAATAATACCCGCCATCGGTATAAATACCTGAAAAGTCTGAAGCACCCTTATTGGTTTCTTTGTTGAAAATAGCGTCAAAGTTCCGCTCAAAGTTCCGCTCAAAGGTCTGCTCCCGTGGGGCCAGCAGTTATAATTGACAACCAGATATTTCAGAAGTCCACGAAGGGGGGTGTAGATGTTAAATGCAAGGATCCCTTTGCCATTTTTGCTTGTTCCCCTTTTGATCTTTACCGTGGCAGTTTTAACTGCCTTTGCCCGAAAAGGCATCCATATCCAGAAGGTCCTGTTTGCCAGTGACGTTCAGGCTTTCGGTATCTAGACCGAGGAATCTTCCAACAGTTTCCAGGCAGGGGCACAGACGGTGATCTATATCGAGGTGGCCGATTTCATGCTGAGGGAGGAGAACGGGACCTACGCCCTGAAAGTAGCCCTTGATATTTCCATCCTTGATCCCTCAGGCAAGGCCCTTTTTGAACAGGCCGACGTGGTGGCCTTTGGGAGGGTATTCAAGAGCAAGCTTCATGACCTTTAATTTTACGTGGACATGGGGTTTCAAGGCTGGTCCGCAGGGGATTATACGGTCGTCCTTTCTGTGAGGGACAACCAGGCCGGCCTTTCTGCAATTGCACAAAGGTCAGTGGTTATTTTCGAGTAAAGGGGTACAGATCTATCCCAGGCAACGGCAGTCCCGGTTTTGTGGCCTTTCTGATATGGATGACCGGCCCTGCCTGTGGGTAACCCCCCTTCGTCGTTGGGAAAGGAATGAAGATGAAAAAAAAAGAGAATATAGCGGAGATCGCAAGACAGGCAGAGGAACTTCTGTCACCTTTCTGTACCTGCAGGGGCCTTGTGCTTCACGGAATACCCCACTTGAGGAGGGTGGCGATACTTTCGGGAAGGTTGTCCAAGGCTGTGGGGGAGGACGTGGAGTCGGCGGTCGTCATGGGTTTCCTGCATGACAGTGCCAGGAAGAACGACGGAAACGATATTGAACACGCCCACGATTCGGCGATCCTTGCCCGGGAATTGATCGAAAGGTTCTTCCCTCACCTTGATGTCGACCGGATCTGTGACGCAATTGAAGGGCATGCGGACGGGGAAGTCACCAAAGACCCTTTGACGGCCTGCCTTTGGGACGCGGACCGCCTGGAACTTAAACGCATCGGCAGGACCATAGATACGGAGCTGCTATCCACGAAGGTTGCCAAAAGGCTGGCACGGAGAAGGCAGCATGGGTTGAAGGTCAGCGAAGAGGTCTTGCAAAGCCGCAAGCCTGAAGGTTTTTTACTTGTGCCCCAACCCGGGGAAGGGGTGTGATCATTATCCTTTCCGTATCCTGTGAAAGTTTCCAGGACATAGGAAAAAGGCATGAACAGCAGGACGCCTTCGGGTTTTCAGACAAAGGCCCCGGTATCCTCACCATTGTCTGTGACGGTATGGGGGGTATGCCCCTGGGAAGGGAGTCTTCCGTATTGGCTGTCAGATCCTTTATCGAGGCCTGGGAAGGCAGGGCCCCTGGTAAGAGCGTGAAGGAAACCCTTGTAAGATCAGCTTTTTCTGCAAATGAGGCCGTGCTGGAGATGGCCGCAAGGTCGGGCCTTCGGGGAAGCACGGGGACGACCCTGGTGGCTGCAGTTGTGGAAAAGGACTGCCTTTCCTGGATATCGGTGGGCGACAGCAGGGTATACCTTTTCCGGGAAGGGTCGTATAAGCCCTTGAACAGGGACCATAACGTGGCGACCCGGTTGCAAAAGCTGGCGGAAAAGGGTGAACTGAACCCCGAAGATGTGATGTCCTGCGCGATGCCGGATGCTCTGACCAGCTTCATAGGCATTGATGCCCTTGAAGAGTACGATATCCCGGCGGAGCCGATGCCGCTGAAGGGAGGGGACGTGATTCTCCTCTGCACCGATGGCCTCTACAACTTCATGCCTGATCGGGAGGTGGTGGAGATCCTGAAGAGCAATGGTTCGAACCCCGGTTCAGGCAACCTTGCGGAGATGATAGTGGGCCGCGTAATGGACAAAAAACATCCTTGCCAGGACAACGTCACTGTCATGCTGATGAGGATAAAAGAGGGTAAATAACAAGATTCAGCAGGAATCCTTTGTGTCTTCCCTGATCTGGCCGGCAAAGAAATCGGAGATCATCACCGCGAAGGTGTCTATACAGCGGAGCCCTATAGAGACCGACATCCCCCGGGGGTCGCCCATGACGCCGTTAGGGGTTATGGCATGCAGCCCCTCCTTGAACATGCGGTCGAGCACTTCCGGCGTGACCGGGTCAATAAACCCCGGCTCGGCGCTATCTTTGCTGACCAGTTCGGGGTGAAGCAACATCATTATGGAGCTCTCGGCAATGTCCGCGTGTCCTCCCACCCTGTTCCCCAGTCCACTTTCCTCTTGCACTGCATTTCTCCAGGCCTTCATCATTCCGTCCAGATCGGTAAACGCGAATACGCGGGTCCCGGGCGGCACGGCTTCACGCAGCCGCTCCAGCATCTGTGCTATCGGGGCAAAATTGCCGCCGTGGGCGGGTATGATGCAGATATTCGCGAAGCCGTGCCTTGAGAGGCTGACGCAATAGTCGCGTACAAGTGCTTCCAGGGTTTCGGGAAGAACAGATATGGTTCCGGGGAAGGTCATGTGATGTTCAGAACAGCCCACCCGTATTGAAGGGGCGACAAGGGCTTCCCCCAGCCTGCGGGCTACCTCCAGTGCCATGCGCTCACCGTGTTCGGCGTCGACGAACAGGGGCAGGTGAGGGCCGTGCTGCTCCGTTGCCCCGCAGGCGAAGACTGCCGTTGTGTATCCCTCTTCAATGGCTTTTCCTGCCTGGGGCCAGGTCATTCTTTCAAGGATGATCTCTTCGGGCATCTTCGTTCACCCCGTTCTCGTGATCGGCTGCAGGGGTACCTTTTGCAAAATTTCAGCAGCGATCCTGACGCAGCTGGGCCCCATCATGTTCTCCATAAGGAAGTCCCTGCTGAAGTCCGTTCTTTCTCCGAATCTCATTATATACTTTGCCCCCTTGTTATCAGTCGCTATTATAACCGTTCGCTCTTGGCGCTTTGAACCTGTTAAAGCATATAATTGGGAGAACGATCCACGTGACTTGAGGAGGCAGTTATGGCAAAAAATGACAATAAACTGAACGTCGCGATAATTCAGGAAACCCCGGTGTTCCTGAACCTGAAGGCCAGCGTGGAGAAGGCCTGCAGCCTGACCCGTGAAGCCGCAAAGGACGGCGCCAGGGTGATCGCCTTTCCGGAGACATGGCTCCCAGGTTACCCCGTATGGATAGATACGGCCCCCCAGGCGGCGATCTGGGGGCACGACGCGCCCAGGGGGCTTTACCGAAGGCTTGTGGAAAATTCCCTTGCCATTCCGGGTGAAGAGTTCGGTTCACTTGTCAGCGCGGCCTCAGAGTCGGGTGTCCATATGGTCATGGGGGCCCATGAACTGATCGGCAGCACCCTCTACAACACCATGCTCTTTATATCCCCCGATGGGACTTTCAAGACTCACAGGAAACTGACCCCGACTTACACGGAGAGGCTGCTCTGGGGGATGGGCGACGGGAGCACCCTTGAGGTGGTCGATGCCGATTTCGGTGTCCTGGGCGGCCTTATCTGCTGGGAGCACTGGCTCCCCCTTGCCCGGGCGGCCATGCATGCCAAGAGGGAAGTGGTGCACGTTGCCCAGTGGCCCTGGGTAAGGGACCTGCACCAGGTCGCCAGCCGGCATTATGCCTTCGAGGGGCAGTGCTTTGTTCTTGCTGCCGGTACCGTCCTGACCCTGGACGATGTTCTTGAGGGTTACCGTTCTCTACCGGGAGTGACGGCCGGGGGAATTGAGATGCTCTCATCCATGGGGTGCGCCGGTGAACTGCTCCAAAGGGGCGGAAGCACCGTGATCGCCCCCGATTCGACGTATATCATTGAGCCCCTTTTTGACGTCTGCGGGACGATACACGCCACGGTGGACCTGGGCCTTGTGACCGAGGGGCACCTGCTTATGGATTCCGACGGCCACTACTCGAGGCCCGATGTCTTCTCCCTGACGGTCAACACTGCCCCCATGCAGGGGGTTCGGTTCGTCCCGTGATATGGCTCAGGGTTGTTCCTGAAAGAAGAAGGTGGCGATAGAAAGTGGAGTACAGGATCGATTTCAGGGTGGGGCACTCCGAGGTGGGTGCTCACGGAAGGATGAGGGTGGTCAACGCCGTCAACCGTTTCCAGGACATTGCCGGTGAGCACGCCGACAGCCTGGGACTGGGAGTGAGGGACCTTCTCTCAAAGGGGTATACCTGGGTGCTGTACCGGATGAGGCTTACCTTCAGCTGGGTGGCAGTGGCGGGAGAGGACCTCACGATCCGTACATGGTACCGGCCTGAACGGAACCTCTACTCGCTGAGGAACTTTTCCATGGAAGATGCCGGTGGGGAGAGGATCATTTTCGGGGAATCCTCCTGGGTGGTCCTGGACCTGAAGAAAGGGCGTCCGGTGAGACTGAGTGCCGCCATGCCGGCGTCCTACGAGGAGAACAGGTCCGGGGATTTTTCAACGGGTTTCAGGGAGATTCCTGAACTGGACGAGCCCGATACCGAGATCCAGTTCAACGTCCGTTTGCACGATCTCGACATTAACCGGCACGTCAACAACGCCCGCTACCTGGAGTGGGCTCTTGAGGCAATACCCATGGAAGTACTCGGGGCATCCAGGCCGGCGGTGGTCGAAGCCCTTTTCCGGACGCCTGCCCGTTACGGCGATGTTATCGTATCCCAGGTGAAGAGGATCGAAGATCCCCCAGGGGTCTATCTCCACAGGCTGAAGATGGGCAAGTCAAGGGATGTTTGCGCCCTGGTAAGGACAGAATGGCTGCAGGGGGAAGGTTATAACAAAGCGTGCTCAAGGAAGGAGTGAGGAAATTGGCCGTTTATGACGTGCTTGTCGTCGACGCGCAGAACGATTTCTGCCACCCGGCGGGTGCTCTTTTCGTGCCAGGTGCGCAGGAAGACACGGCAAGGCTCTGCGCCCTCCTTGACCGCCTGGAAAGTACCGGAAATATCGGCAATTACCATGTAACCATGGATACCCACTTCGTGCTTGATATTTCCCACCCCGGTTTCTGGAGGGACGAAAAGGGCAATATGCCGGACCCCTTCACCCGGATATTCCCGGAGAACCTGATATCGGGCAGATGGTTGCCAAAGGACCCATCGGCCAGGGGGAGGGCCCTTCAATATCTTGAAAAACTCAAGGAGACGGGAAGGTACGACCATACCATATGGCCCGAGCACTGTTTGCTGGGGTCGTGGGGGCACTGCCTGGTTGAAGATGTATTCAAAAGAGTGACGGGATTTGAAAGGCGTGAAGGAAGGCGCGTAAATTACGTTGTCAAGGGAATGAACATGTGGACAGAACACTATTCGGTCCTGAAGGCTGAAGTTGAGGACCCGGAAGACCCGGGGACCTGTCTGAACAGAAGGCTTCTTGAAGCTCTTTCATCAGCGGGGCCGGTACTTGTTACCGGCCAGGCCCTCAGTCACTGCGTAGCGAACACCGTCACAGACATCATAGAAAACCTGGGTTCCGAAGCCCTTGGCAGAATGATAATCCTCAGGGATACCACCAGCTGTGTGCCCGGTTTCGAAGAACTCGGTGAGGCTGTTCTCGAAAAGGCTTCCAAAGCAGGGATGAAAGTCTGCAGTACGGGGGAGATCCCCTGTTGAAATGCCCGGTTTGAGAAGATACCTGCCGCATAGAGTTCATGACCGTCAACAGGAGGCTTTATTTCGAATGCCCTGAATGCCGCGCGGTTTTCCTGTAACCCTCCCTGGTCCCCTCTCCGGAAGAGGGGAATTTGAAAGATACCAAGGGCATAACAACGACCCTTCAGATCAGGCTTACCTGGCTTTTTTTAGCAGGCTTTTGGGGCCATTGCTGGAGAGGGTCTCTCCGGGCATATGCGGACTGGATTATGGGTGCGGCCCTGGTCCCGGTCTGGCGGAGTTATTCAGGAATGCCGGATGCCGGGTTGACCTGTTTTACCCTTTTTCGTGCCCGATGAAAGGGTTTTCCGAAATGAATACGACTTTATCATATGTTCTGAGGTGGCTGAACATTCCCATTCCCCCGGCAAGGAATTTGAAAAGATGCACGACCTTCTGAGACCCGGGGGGATCCTGGTGGTAATGACATGCTTCATGGGAGATGATACTGGTTTTCCCGGCTGACACTACAGAAGGGACCCGACGCATGTAGTATTTTTACAGGGAAAGGACTTTTCATGTAATTGCATGGAGACAAGGATGGGAGTTGGAGATCCCATCCCCCCAACGTGGTTTTTCTACCCAGGCCTTTTAAGGTCTTAAACGGGTCAAATGGAGGCTTTGAACGATGAAGGTGGATCTTTACGTCTTTTCAGGCACGGGCAATACCCTTTTAATAGCTAGGGAGGTGGGCAGGAGGCTTTCTGAGAAGGGTTGGGATATCAACCTGCACAGGATGGAAAGTTCCACCGGGCAGGAATTGTCGGACGACTCAATGGTCGGATTGGCCTTTCCGACGGCCTTCTTTTCTACATACCCCGTTGCCCTGGATCTTATCTCCCGGCTCCCCGAAGGCAAGGGAAGGAATATATTTATGGTTACCACTGCCGCGAGGGCGACCGGGGGGTCGGAGGGCAAGTTCCGTCGGATCATCGAAGCCAAAGGGTATGTCCCCGCAGGTTCCCTGGCCGTGATAATGCCATCCAACTACAACAACAAGCCCCTTCCCGAGGATAAGAACAGCAGGCTGATCGCAGCCGGGCTTGAGAAAGCAGGGGATTTTGCTGACAGGCTGGCCTCCGGAAAAGCCGAATGGAGAAGGGGGATCCCCTTGTTCCCGTCCATGTGGCACTGGTTCGTGACCAGTGGAAAGGCGCTCCGCCTTTTCTACAAAACCTTCTCCATCCAGGTCGATAAAGAGGTTTGCGTGAAGTGCATGCGCTGTGTCGACAATTGTCCTGTGGGAGCTATCCTGATCGAGAGTGATGCCCCGGTGATCCATCCTGAACAGTGCCAAAGCTGCCAGCGCTGCGTAGCCTTCTGCCCGGTTAATGCAATAAGCGTGCCCGGAAAGCCTGCGGTGCAGTACAGAGCGATGAGCTTCGAGGAATTTACAGAACAGGGACTGTTTTAAACCAGCCTGTCAATTCGGAAACGGAGAAGCGTTTTTATAAAGGGTTCGGACCCAAGGGGGTTTGAGGCGAACCTGAAGAGGTGAGACCGGCATAGGCAGTCGGAACAGCCGAAACCCGTGACCTGTTCGTCGGCGATCCCTTCAAGAGAATGGGCCATGTCGCACTCCACCGGTACTGATGTCCGGACGGGCAGGCAGACCACGAACCGGGAGACCTCCCTGAGGTAGTCCACGTGCCAGTGGAGGTTCTTGCGCCTTCTCTGGTGGCGCTCCATCCTGGCCGTCAGCCCCTTCATTGCGGAGCCTATGTAGCAGTAGTACCCGGCCTTCAGGTCGATCTCTCCCAGCTTCCCGACGGCCAGGCGAAGGTTTTCCTCCAGCTCCAGGACCAAAATGTAGCCCCCCCTGTCAAAGGCATTCTCCTCAAGTACTCTCCATGGTATCTCGAGCAAAGAAGCCCTGGGTTCAAGGGTGAGGTCGCTGTTCCATCCTATACCCACGGGCTTGATATCCACACTTTCTCTGGCTTCAAGGAGGGCCAGGGCGAAACCCAGGTCAGTGTGCAGATCTGGGAGGAAGTACTTCGGTCCCAGAGAGTGGACCAGGAACAGAACTCCCGGTCTTGGGCCGTTCTTTGCCAATTCGGCCAGGTGGGATACGTGGCGTGCCGCTCTCTCGGAAGGAGCATCGGGGAACATGGCCATCCTTTCCCCGAAGAGGGTGCAGGACTTCACCTCCACCGGGAAGGTGCCGTCGGGCCCTTCCAGGAGGAAGTCGAAACGGCTGCCGCCGAAGGCGACTTCACGGCGGACAACCCTTGCATTCTCCCATCCAGGGATCATTCCACGGTCAAGGAGCCACCCGGCTGCGTCGTTCGCGCGATGAGTGTGGAGCATAACCACCGGGCCTTGGGAGGTTTCTACTGCGATGACAGTGTAGCCTGTACTGCGGCCCTCTCTTTGTGCCGACCTCTCCAGAAGCATCCTTGCCTCTGGAAGGAGGAGCTCCCACAGCCGGCCGGGGTTGGGAAGGTAAGCCTCAACAGTGCCAAAAGCCGTCTCGCCGACCACCTTGAAGCGGTTGGGTCTAGAGAGGAACCTGGCAGGGACCAGCGTCGAGAGGGAAGCCCTGTACAGGGTCTCCCTGGTTGCCGGGGCAGGGGTTCCCTTCACCAGAGCACCTGCAGCCCGAGGCCTTTCCTGTAGGCGTATTCGGAGAGCAGCCAGTCACCCTCCCGTGATGCCTCTTCGGCAATAAGGAGCCAGTCCTGCCTGATCTCGGGAGTGTCGGCCAGCAGGGAGAGTTCCCCCGCTCTCTTTCTCAGTTCAGTGCTTTCGTCGAGGACAAAGGGTCCTTTTCTCATGATACTAGGATAGCATGAAAGGGGCCCGGCTGTTTCCTGGGTTCCTTCAGAGAGAGTAAAGGAGGGCAGCGCTGAGCTGCCCTCCGTCAAATGCAGGAAGGGCGGGTCTAAAAGTTCCCTACCACAGTCCAGGGGTTCGGGGTATCGGAGTCGAATCTCCTGAGCCCGTGGACGGCGAACTCGTCGTTCTCCTCGACCCACAGCGGGTTGTCTTCCATAAACTTCTCCGCATCGAAGGGTTCCCCGCAGGGGTGACCCCACCGGGCCCACATGGACATGCCGTCAAGAACCATCTCCGATGTGGTAACCTTCCCGTCATAGGCCCCGCTGGGCTTTCTCTCCGACGGGTCGGCGGTCTCGATCTCCTTGTGTCCGCAGATAGTCCTCGCGCTGGGTTGTTCAATGCCCAGATAGGTGTCGTAGTGGTCGGCCAGCATCATTTTGCCGATCTCTGCATCGACCTTGCCGTACCATTCTTCCTTGAGCTGCCCCCAACGGACGTAGCGTGCATAGCAGTAGTTCATCGGGTCCGGCTCTCCGCAGGCAGCCTCTTCCCTGAAGCTGTCCCCCGAAGGATGGTTGGAGGAGTATAGGAACCCGTTGAAGGTCCTCTCCAGGTCCCAGGAGTGGAGGCCGAGCTGCAGGGAGGCGATCTCGCCGGTCTTTGCGTCGCCGATGAGCCACTGGTTGGGGTATGCGCCGTTGTTGCCCTCGAGCATTATTTCAAGGAAATCGTCGATACTGTCGGCATACTGGACGGCGGTCCGGATGCGTACGAAAACGGGTATCCCATCCGGATCTGTGGCATCGTTTTCGAGGGACGTCTCTGTCACCATGAGGCCCGTCTCGTTGACGTACCAGTCCTGCCCGCTCCATATGGTTCCTCCAGCTCCCTGGTAACGGAAGGCGAAACCCTTGCTGGGCCTGACTTCGTAGATGATGGTGTACATGAAGTCCTCGTTGTAGGGGCACCATGTGTTGTGACCCATTACTATCTGCCCGTCGACAGTAGCGTCGCCGGTGGCTATGAAGGCGCTGCATCGGGACTCTGCGTCCTCTTCCAAGGCCTCTTCATAGAGGCCTTGGTCCGCCCATGCGTTGGCGGCTAGTACATCCCACACGTCCCAGTCGTAGCCCTTCGCCCTGAGCCCGGCAGCGATGCCCCGAAGTTCATCCTGGTATTCTTTGGGAATGCGGTCCCAAAGGTGTTTTTCGGCGATCTCCCTGGACATCCTGCGGTACTCATCGTCTGCAGGTCCCAGGTAGCTGATGATAAGGTAACTGGCTGACTCCGCCGTGAGGTATCCCCTCTGGAAACCCATCCTGTATGGGACACCTTCAAGATGGACCAGTGTCCATCCGTCCTGTTCCAAGGCGTAGGACCCTTCAAGGAGGTATTCCTGGGCCGGTGATAGAGCGGAGGCGGGGTACGAGAGCGAAAGGATTGCTATGCAGAGGACCAGGAAGACCCACAAGCGCCGCAACGAACCTTTCACCTTGACCACTCCCTTTGAATTTGATCTTCCTTTTTCATTCTACTCCCCTTTAAGAAAAAGGGCCAAAGGGCAAAGGGCCGGATCTTCGGGAAAGGGATGGACAT
>ENA-UPTA01001462-UPTA01001462.1-activated-sludge-metagenome-genome-assembly--contig:-NODE-1462-length-26173-cov-7.792289_pt1 | contig 26173 bp, 27 predicted proteins | sample MGYA00238184_ERZ773361 | MGnify/ENA primary metagenome ERZ773361 (study PRJEB29100, sample SAMN05720205) | activated sludge metagenome | isolation source: anaerobic digester from wastewater... | reverse complement strand
GAGGCAGCCATTGCTCTTTAATTAACCTGTCCGTTAAAACGGGGGCATCTCATCTCACAATACTTAATTCACAATAAATAAGTATTGTGTCCCAGGTAAGTCCGACGTCTAACGTGGCCATCACCGGGAGGCAAGCGCTTTTATTGCCGATCCGGTGCATGCCATGGTTGGGGCGCCATTTGTTCTTCCTTTTGTCCCTTGTCCGGGCTTGCCCCCTTCACTCGCGTCAATCATTTGGCGTCCATCTCAGCCAAGAACGCCGAAATATCGTTCTCAAATGCCGTGACGCCCTCGATAATGCGCTCGGTGAGATTGCCTTCGGCTTCCAGAGAGTAATCGGTTGCAAGCGTAGCCTGCACGATGGCATCAACGCCAACTGCTGGTTCAACAAGCGGGTGTTTTTTATAACCGGAGTTCAGAAGCAACTTCCAATATTGTCTCTGCGCCTGTCGATTCCGTGCCGCAAGCCATACTTCAAAGCTGAAGGTTTCGTAGTTAAAGACAACCGCGAGTTTGAGATTACGCGCTTTCAGCTCGCTTGGAAACAGCGCGAAGTAGGTCATGTCGAAATAGCCCTGGTAAAGGCCAGACACCCCGCTTTCACCTTGCTGACTGGCGAACACCGTCCGCAAGCGAGACATGTACGAAATGATGTTTTTGTAGGCACGTTGTATTGCCCCTTCGCTCAAGCGTTTCTGTAATTCTCTTATGTCGGCATCAAGTGTTCCCATTGCCTTTCCTTCCCTTGCCACAACGTTACGGCTCTGGGGCGGCGTCTTCGCCATCCCCAGCAACCGATTGTTGGATATGTTGGATAGCGCCTTGCTTCTTCCAGTAGTCTTGGTAGTACTTGACCTGCTCTTCAAGCTTGATCGGTTTCTGATTGAGATGTCGCCAGAATGAATCCAGAATGATTCCGGACATGTCATCAGGGTGCTTGATCCCTTGGGTATTGAACCATTGGGTTAGACGTGAGTCACCCCATAACCCCCAGTTATTTCGCATCCACATTCCAAGTCCGAAATGGTAACCGGCCATATCCTCCTCTCTACCGTTTTTCATCTTCTCGACGTCTTCGGGCTTAAGGAGTTTCTTCAACTCGGTGAAGCAGTCCTCCAGATCCTTGGGGACGTAGACCTCCATTTCTTCCTTAGCTTCTTTTTGTTCCGTCGGTTTATCCTGAGCAACTCCCGAACTAGCGAACAGGAAAAGGAAGGCAAAGCATACACAATAATAAATTAATTTCTTCATTCTCTCCTCCGATACAACGGCGAGGGTCATGTTCGGCGAGCCGGCGAGCCGTAGCATGGGCCCTCTGGTTGTGTCTTCGTTCCTATGATCACCCCCACAAGCGGGTTCAGTATGTGCGTTGAAAGGTCCAGCCCCGCCGACGTGAACATCTCCTGGAGTGTTGTGACGTACGCCGGCATGTCACTGCCTGGGCCATACCCCACAAACTCAAGAAGATCGTGATGCTTCTCCGGATCGTCGCTGAACATCAGGTCGCCGAGAATGAACGTTCCGCCAACGGGCAGGTGCTGTGCGAGGCTCTGGATGGAAGTGCGCTTGATTGGGTCTGGAAGGTGATGGAGCGCGTAGTTCGAGAAGATCTTGTTCATCGTCGCTGTTCGGATGGCATCGGGAAGGTGTTGGGCCGATCCGACATGGAAATGGAGGTTGGCATGCCCAGCGGCGTCGGCTGTAGCCCGGCGGATCATCTCTTCTGCAGGATCGATTCCGTATCCCGCGTGTATGAAAGGGGCAAGCTCGATGAGTTGAGTGCCTGGGCCGCAGCCGACATCAAGCACGACGTCATCGGATTGTGGGTCGAGGAATTCCAGGACCTTCCGCATGCACTGTCCACGACCCGGGTAGCGATCCGTCGCGTAGCCTTTTGCCCCTAGGTTGAATCGTTTTGCGTGCTCTTCTGTTCTCATCTCAGACCCAACACATGAGCTCAGCCGCAAAAAACGCAGGTTTGTGTCGGCTGGAGCGAATTGTTAAATACTAATCTTTCATTGAACGAATATGTATAACTACCCAAGGATTAATATTTGTTGCAATATGTAATATTGAATATTTGCTATCCGCATTTATTTTAAAATATTCCGAATTTAGCAAGCCGACATCTTCTGCTTTTAATAAACTCAAATTTATACTAATATCACTTTTGCTCCCCATAAAGCGAGAATCAATTAAAATGGGATTTATTAATTTTCCCCCAGTGTATTCTTCGTAAATTTTATTCATTTTATTATCAACTCCGCCATTAATGGTAACTAAACTATAAACTCCATTTATTTCCCCAATCGGGATTGATTTATATTCACCGGCCTTTGAATGATCTTTGTTATCGGTAATATGACAATTACCGTCTTTATGGTAAGAAAAGTGAAATCCTTTTGTTCCCTTACATTTAAAAAAATGATATATGCCGTTGGGGTATTGTTTAACAGTATAGAGCTTGTAAACTCTTTGACCGTTCGTATATATAATATTAATTTCTTTTTCCATTTAACAATTCTTTAACAACTTATCCCTTTCTGGCTGGCGTTGTTGCTTACCTCTGGAACAATTTGATTTTTGCCCTGATTTTTCATTATTATAGCCCTGTTTTTTATAAAATGGTATCCATTTGCCCTGTAATAGCACTTATCCGGAACTTCGGATAAGCAGGGCTTCCTCTTTAACACAAAGGCAAAAAACAGATAAACAGCGCCGTTTCAATGGGATTTACGTCTTTCCAGCCCCTCTTTTGTCCATGATCTCGTACTTCGCCAGGCAGCCCTCCAGCCCGCCGTTTTTAAGCGGCTTTTTCCAGGCCGGCTTAAGCGCGATCTGCACCAGCAGGCCCGGCTTCCCCAGATACACATAGGCGCGGGTGTTCCGGCAGCGCTCCTTTAAAAAGCCGCCGAACTCCTTGAGCAGGCCCGAGGCCTGCCGGGCGGTGTTCATGCGCACGCCGTAAGGCGGGTTACATATGATCACCGTGTCGTTAAGGGCTTTGATGTCCTGAAAACGCCGGGCGCTGATTTTGATCCGATTGCCGCCGGGCAGCATCCGGCAGTTTTTTAAAGCCATCTCCACCGCCGCCGCCGAAGCGTCGCTCCCGCCGATAAGCCCCTCCGCCGGAGGTCGGATTTGCTTGTCGCACTCCTGTTTGACCCCGGCCCAGGCCGCGGGGTCAAAATCCGGCAGCCGCTCAAACCCGAAACGCGCCCGCAGATAGCCGGACGGGATGCGGCAAACGTGCATGAGCGCCTCGGTCAGCAGGGTGCCGGAGCCGCACATGGGGTCATACAGCGGCCGCTCGCCGTTCCAGCCGCTCAATTGAATGATGGCCGCGGCCACGGTTTCCTGCATCGGCGCGTCCACGGCCTCCTGCCGGTATCCGCGGCGGTGCAAAGACCCGCCGGACGTCTCCAGGCTGATCGTCGCTTTATTATTGTGAATGTACAGGCTGATCCAGACATCGGGGTGCGTCGTTTCCACCTGCGGCCGGTCGCCGCAGGCTTCTCTAAACTGGTCCACGATCGCGTCTTTCAGCTTCTGCGAGGCGTATTGCGAATGGCGGATATTGCTGTTGGCCACGTTGGTGAAAACCGCGAACGTGGTTTCAAGCGTCAAAAGGTCAGTCCAGGGCAGGGAGCGCGCGGTTTTGTATAAATACCGGTCGCTGTGGCAGTCAAAGGTCAATAGCGGGGCCAGCACACGGCTGATCAGCCGGGCGCTGTAATTGATGCGGTACAAAGCGGCCGGGTCGGCCGAAAAATAAATCCCCCGGTAAGAGGGCTTAACGTCGGCAGCGCCGAGGGAAGAGAGTTCTTGCGTGCCCAGCTCTTCCAGCCCGTCCGCGATCTGCGCGAAAAAACGGCAATTTTTCTGATAAGCGAGTGTTTTCATAACTGTCTCGTCCTCTCCCTCCCGGGTGATTTTCCCCGGCCGCGGGCCGGGGGGCAAGGTTAAATTATAGCATCTTTAGTGTAAAAATTGCCTTGATTTTTCGGCGGGGAATGGATAAAGTAACTCATAGTAACTCATAAAGAAAATATCGGGCCAGAGACACCAAGGAGGCGCCATGGACTGGGGAATGAAAAACCGCTTAAGCCAGCTTATTAAACCGGACGGGAAATGTTTCTTCATGCCGATCGACCACGGCTATTTTCAGGGGCCGACGTCCGGCCTGGAAAAACCCGCCGAAACCATCAAGCCGGTGATCGGATATTGCGACGCCCTGTTTGTGACGCGCGGCACCCTGCGCGCGTGTATTGACGCCGCCACCTCCAAGCCGGTGATTTTGCGCGTGTCCGGCGGCACCAGCATGGTGGGCCAGGACCTGGCGAATGAGGTTTTAACCACCTCGATCGACGACATCCTCCGCCTGAACGCCAGCGCCGTCGGCGTGTCGGTGTTCATCGGCAGCGATTACGAAAAAGAGACGCTTTCCAATTTGGCCCAGTTGGTGAACCTGTGCGAGCCCTACGGCGTGCCGGTCATGGCCGTGACGGCCGTGGGCAAAGAAATGGACAAGCGCGAGGCGCGTTACCTGGCCCTGTGCTGCCGCATCTGCGCCGAGCTGGGTGCGCGGGTGGTGAAGACGTACTTCTGCGATAAAGATTTCTCCAAAGTGGTAGCCGGCTGCCCGGTCCCGGTCGTGATCGCCGGCGGCCCCAAATGCGAAACAGAAACGGAAGTGTTTGAATTCGTCTATTCCGGCATCCAGGACGGGGCCATCGGCGTGAACCTCGGCCGCAACGTCTGGCAGAGCCCCCACCCCGCGGCTATGGCGCGGGCCCTGCAAGCCGTCATCCATGAAGGCGCCGACGTGAAAAAAGCGAAAGAAATATTTGACGAAATGAAAGGCCGGTAACCGCTCATGAACGTGGCCATGTATTACAATAACAAGGACGTGCGGATTGAAGAAATGCCAACGCCCCACGCCGGGCCCGGAGAGCTGGTGGTCAAGGTCATTGCCAGCGGCATCTGCGGCAGCGACGTTTTGGAGTGGTACCGCATCAAAAAAGCGCCGCTTGTGCTGGGCCATGAGATCGCCGGAGACATCACGGAAATAGGCGAAGGCGTGAAGAAATATAAACCGGGCGAAAGGGTTTTTGTCTCGCACCACATCCCCTGCAACACGTGCCGGTATTGCCTGGCCGGATACCACACGGCCTGCGAAACCCTGCACACCACGAATTATTTTCCCGGAGGGTTCGCCGAATACATCCGCGTGCCGGCTTTGAACGTGGACCGCGGCGTGTTTGTGTTGCCGCCGGAAGTCTCTTATGACGAAGGCGCGTTTATCGAGCCGCTGGCCTGCGTGATCCGCGGCCAGCGCATCGCCAATCTAAAGCCCGGGCAGACGGTCCTGGTCATCGGCAGCGGCATTTCCGGGCTTCTGCATATCCTGGCCGCTAAAGCCGCCGGCGCGGGGCGGATTATCGCCGTAGACATCAACGGCTACCGGTTGAAGATGGCAAAACAATTGGGCGCGGACACGGTGCTCGACGCCCGGGAAGACGTGCCGGAGCTGGTCAAAAAAATGAACGGTGGCTGGCTGGCCGACCTGGCGGTTGTCTGCACCGGCGCCTTAAGCGCGTTTCAGCAGGCCCTGCGGTCGGTGGAGCGGGGCGGCATGGTTTTGGCCTTTGCCTGCACCGTGCCGGGGGTGGAACTGCCGGTGCCTTTGAATGATTTTTGGCGCAACGAAATCAAACTCGCGCCCTCATACGGCAACGCGCCGTATGACGCGGTGGTGGCGATTGAGCTGTTGCGCTCCAAACGCGTCGACATCAAACCGCTCATCACGCACCGCCTGCCGCTCAACGAAACCGGTTTGGGATTTAAACTGGTGGCCGAAGCAAAAGAATCGCTAAAAGTGATCATCGAGCCGCATCAATAACATGCGCCCGCTTTCCCCAAGGACAGCGGGCGCGTCGAAGCTTTGCTCCAACTTAAAATTTAATGGCCGCGTTACTGGCCGTCAGACGTGTCGCAAAGGACCTTGGGGGTGATGCCCACAATGCCTTTTAATTCCTCGGAATATTCTCCAGCCGTGCACCGCCCCTCTTTCACCTGGTCCGCGTAACATTGCTCTTTCTCGGAAAGGATACACCAGTCGCTCCGGGAACCATCGCACTCTTCCAGGCGTATAATTTTCCCTTTCGCCTTCTCGCATTCCGATTCTGCCGCGCAGACTTCACCCAGGAAGAAAACCGACAGCATACAAACAACAACCTGATGGATTCTTTTCATAAGAACCTCCCTCCCCGCCCTTGCGCGAAACCGCCGCCAGGAGCACCGTGTTAATCCTTCTGCGGTTGTTGGGCGGACTCGTTTTCTTGCCGGAGGTACTCAGGAAAAAGCTTCTTCATGCACTCCGGGCACAGGCTGTGCGAAAATTCGGCTTCCGAGTGGTCCCGGATATACGCTTCAATCTGGGTCCAATACCCGGCATCATTGCGGATCTTTTTACAGGCGGAGCAGATCGGCAGAAAACCGCTCAAAACTTTCACCTTGCTTTCCGCCCGCTGAAGTTCTTTCCGAACAGACTCATTGTGTTCAATGATCTTCGGCAGCCATTGTGATATTCCTATCGCCAGAAATATAAATCCGAAAAGATAGCCGACGACTTTTTCCAAAAATGCCTGCACGGGAGTCTCGCCGATGACGACAAATCGATTTAAGCTCTCAAAATTATCGGTAACGTCAATCAGGGTCCCGAAAAAGACAAGCATAAACCCTATCGTCATCGGCCGCCACCCTTCGATTTTAATAAGCTCCCTATGCTTCCCTTGGCGGAACAGCACTCCCAGGATCACTCCAATTATAATCGTCCGCAAAATCTCAAGAATGATGTCTACCATTCGGCATTCTCCTTATTTTTCTGGATTAGCTGATGCCCCCCAAAGGATAAACCGTGTTTTAAATGCGCGGCACCGTTCACACCACCAGCGTCGGGCCAGCGGCCACTTTCACCACAACCTTATGCATCTTTATTCACTCTCCGCGCTATGGTTTTACCCCAGCGCTCCGTGTCTTCGACGACGGCCGAACCTGTCACGCCGTGCGCCCGGTGATGTGCTCCGGGTGATAATGAACATGTACACGTTGCAGCAGATCGATGTCACGGAGCAGGGCCTGCTCCACTTCCGTGGCGATGCGGTCTCCTTCTGACACACTCAGGGAACCGTCAATACCGATCGTGACGTTGAGCACCAAATACGGGCCAAAGCGGTGCGCCAGCACTTCTTCAACTTGCCGGACCTGCGGATTCCTCATCAATATCCGGATAACCTGCTCATTCAACACCTTGCCGGGCACAGTGTCCATCAGGTCCCGGGATGATTCACGCAGGATCTCAATTCCCGTGCGCAGGATAAATACCGCCACCAGCGCACCGGCCAAAGGGTCAAACCAGGTGTAGCCTATCCGGCCGATAAAGATGCCCAAACTCACCGCCGAGGCGGCAAAAATATCGTTACGATGATCCGAAGCGAGCGCAAGGACGGCAGGATTGTTCGTCTGCCGGCCGATATTCCGCGTGACGATGTTCAGGGCTATCTTGATCCCCACCGTGAATAACGCGATCACAAGCGCCCCTATGGAAGCGCCGGAGGAATCGCCCTGCTGGGTGGCCCACAGGTCATACACTTTGTTGACGGCGTCCCAAAAAATAGCGATAGCGGTTGTCAGGATGAACGCGCCGACCACCATGGCCGCGATGCTTTCCAGCTGGCGATGGCCGTAGGGATGCTCATCGTCTGCGGATTGAGACGCCAGCCCCATAAACACGCGGACAACGATGTAATAAGCCACGTCGGACGTGGAGTTGATGCCGTCCGCCAAGAGCGCCGGGCTGTGCCCCAGGATGCCGACTGTCGTCTTGAGCGCCGCCAACATGATGTTGGCGCCCAATCCGAGGTTGACCGCCTTAATGCTGCGTTGTTCCCGTTGTTGTATTTCCATATCTTTTCAATCCTCCGCTTATCGGATCGCGGCAACACTCGCCGGCGCGCCGGCTTAACACATGTTCTGCCCGACACAGCCTTGTCCACCATTCAATAGGCACCTCATCCGTGTTCTGCCGCCACGACCTTTACAACAACCTTATGAATCATCCCCGGAGAAATCTGCGGCATGTGCGCGTCTTCCGGGAAGAATACCACGAACGCCCCGCTCGCGGTGGAAATCCAGGCGTCGGGCTCGTCCCGGAAAAACTGTACGTCTGATTTTTGATCGTAGGCCCCGGCCGGCTGTTTACAAAGCGACTTGGGCTTCCAGCCCATAGTGTCGGTGCCGGACAAAACAAGCTGAATATCGATATATTTCTCATGCGTTTCGAGCAGGGCGTCCTCTTTCCGGCGGCCGGGCCCCTTAGACACCGTCGCGTAAACGCGTTGCCCCTCGATCTCATGCTTCCCTTCCGGCAGTTCTTTCAGGTCCGGCCTCAAAAGAAACTCAAAAGCCGCTGAAAACCCCCTGCCCAGGACTGTATAACGGCGCGCGTTTTTCAGCACGTCCAAAATCATGGTTCCTCCTTTATTTCACGGTCATCAAATCCGCCGCCGAAGGATAGGTCACGGTATATTTATACTGCCCGGGGCCAACCGGCGCCTTGCGGACTTTATAAACAGTCTTAACCCCGCAGCTCTGCACAACCCAATATTCCACATAAGCCATCAGCTCCATGCCCCGGTCTTCGACCCGGAGTACCTCAAGCGCGCAGTCCCTTCGACCGTCGGCCTCCTCCAGAAAACGGATATGATCAAGGACAAACTTATTCTTCGCCGGGTCCGTGTTCGAAAGCGCCCGCACACCGGCGTAGGGGTCACGGGCCGTAGTGCAGCCGGCTAAAAAAACGGCGAAAAATACCATGATCCATTTATGGTTCATCCCTATCCTCTGAAATGCTCTATGATCTTGTGAATCAGCGCGGTTCCACCGGCAACGAGAAACGCGAAATAAATAATAGTGACGAAATTGACCAGGTGCCCGCACAGGATAAAAACTCCGTCGCGCTGCAGCAACCCGATGGCAAAAAGCAGCAACGCCAGGCCCGGCAGGGTGTTGCTGAAAGGCACAAACCCGAACGGGGCCATAAGAAGAAGTGCCCCCAGGATAAGCGCGCCGTTATTCAGGCTTTCGGTTATCCCATCGGAAGTCAATTGCTTAAGGCGGCGCGGGCGGGTCAGGCGTTCCAGCTGATGAAAAAGCTTAAGGCCCTGATGGAGGGCGGCGCGGAGCTTGTCCGCCGGCAGGACCCGATCTTCCAGGCGCTTGGGCAGCCACAAATGCCGGCCCCAAAAGCGGCTGATGCCGATCAGCAAAATAGCGGCCCCGAACACCGTGCTCACCCCCGGGATCGACACCGGGACCATAAAAGGGATCGTCAGAAAAGCGGTCAAAAGCATCAACCCGTCCCGCCCGAAAAGGTCACGGATGTCCGCAAGGGTCACCCCTTCCGGCGGTAAGCTGTCGATCACCACCTTTAATTTCTCTCCAAAAGACTCTTCTGCCAACCCCGCTTCCTGCTCCGGGGAAAAATGTATGTGCCGGGCACAAACCGGGCCTTTCCGGTCGGATGACATGGCATACCCCCTTTCAAAAACCATTACGGTCGTCCTTAGTATACTTCAACGGCAAAAAACTTTCATTATTTATGCGATTTAATTCGGAAACCCCGGGGGATAAAACCCGTCCAGGCCGCCGCGCCTCTTTTAAAACGGAATTCTGCGCCTTCCCGGAAAATCACGCCGGATCCCGGCAAATAAACCGGGCGCGGCAATTTTCCCTGTATTCCGGAAAATTGACCGGGCGGCGTGCGACAGGCAGATAAAAATCCGTTCCAGCGGCGTGCGCCGGAGACGCGAAAAAACAAAATTCTTAAGCATCCGCAGGTTGACAGAAAACAAGCCTCTCTGCAGATAGGCGAGGAACAATTTTACGCCAGGAATTTTCTTGTCCTTACGGTGTATCCTAGCGCATGATTATACCATATCCCGGGGCAGGGACGTATCGCGGAGAGTGTGGCGTTCCAAACACTATGACAACGCACTCATCGCGTGCATCAGCTCGGCAACGGTAAAGGGCTTAACGACAATGCCGTCAAAACCATATTCCCGGTAATGAGCCAAGACCGGGTCCTGCGAGTACCCGCTGGCCGCGATGATTTTAACATCCCGGGAGATATCCCGCAGCTTGCCCACCGTTTCTTTCCCCCCCCATCCGCCTTTAATCGTCAAATCCAGGATAACCAGGTCAAAAGGTTGTCGGGCGATCTTTTCTTTTTGAAACTTCTGGATCGCGTCTTCTCCATGCGCCACCGCATGGACATCAAACCCGTAATTGCTCAGCAAGCTAGCCATGGAATTACGTAAAGCGTCCTCATCGTCCATTAACAAAATTTTTTTATGCCCCGAGGGGACCAAAACGTCCTTCTGGTCCGCCGCCGGGCTCATAACGACATCCTGGCACGCCGGCAAATACACGGAAAACAACGCGCCGCGGCCCGGGCTTGACTCGACACACACCATGCCGCCGTGGCGCTTGACAACGGAAAAAACAATAGCCAGCCCGAGGCCGTTTCCTTTCGATTTTGTCGTGAAATAAGGGTCAAAGATTTTGTCCTGGATGTCGGGCGCAATCCCTTCTCCGGAGTCCGCGATATCCAGTCGGACATACGCGCCGGCGGGCAAATTCTGAAACGGACTTTTTAAAAAAACATTATTCGCGGTGATGTCAACCTTCCCGCCCTGGGGCATAGCTTGCTGGGCGTTCAAAACCATATTCTGAATCACCTGATTGATCTGCCCCTCGTCAACCTCCACCGCCCAGAGGTCATCCGGGATAGAAAACGCGCATAAAACATTCGACCCGTGCAGGACAAACCGGCTGGATTCCACGATAACCTCTTTTAAAGACTCCAGTTTCTTCACCGGGGCCCCGCCCTTGGAAAACGTCATCAACTGCTGGGTCAGGGTCCTCGCGCGCAGGGCCTCCGCCTCGATGTCGTCCAGGATCGCTTGAAGCGACGCGTCAAGCCGTCCGGTTATTTTCGCAACGGCTACCTGGGTCACGATCACCGCCAAAATATTATTAAAATCGTGCGCGATGCCGCCGGCCAAAAGCCCCAGCGAATCCAGTTTTTGCTTTTTGATAATATCCTCCTCCATCCGGCGCTTCTCGCTGATATCCCGTAACACCAAAACAGCCCCGATAATCTCGCTGTCAACGTTCCGGATCGGCGCGATGCTGTTGCTGATCAGCCGGTGAATTCCATCCCGGGACACCAGGAGGTCCTCGTGCAATTCGACAATATCCCCTTTCTCCACCACCCGGTTCAAGAGTCCTGGGATAGGATCTTTTGTCCTGGGGTCAAGGATGCAGACTGTTTCATCAAAACTTTTTCCCTCCACTTCAACCTGACGGACCCCCAAAAGTCTTTCCGCGACCTTGTTCATAAACAAAATTTCCTTATCCCGGTTGACAGCGACAACCCCCTCCCCGATAGACCGCAACATCACGGCCAGCCTTTCTTTTTCTTCCGCGATCATGGCCTCCTGGCGTTTGCGTTCAGAAATATCAATAAAACTTTCAATAAAAACATCCCGCCCGTTCAAATGAAGCGGGACAACGCTTTTTAAAATCGGCAGGATCTCCCCGTTGTCCTTTCGCAATTGTTTTTCAAGAAAGTCTATTTTTATATTCCCGTCTTCGTCCGTGATCGGGCAGCCTGTCCCGGGGCTCAAACAAAACAAGTCCTGGCAGGAGACCCCGGACAAATTCCTTCCCTGGCAGCCAATGAGGTTCCGGGCCGCCGTATTGGCGTTAATCACGCATTTCTTCTCCCTGTCGATCATCATAATCCCTGTCGGGATAGAATCGAGAATCAATTGCAGGGTCCGTTCCCTGTCCTTAATCGTCTCGATCGATTGAAAACGCTCAATAACCATGCCGGCGAAGTTAAGATAAATCTCTATGATATCCCGGGGCGTGATGTTACGCGCCTTATCAACCGCGATGATTCCCGCGGCGACCAGGCGCTCATGGCTTTTACAGGAAAAGCAGGAGAAAGACAGAACCTCTTGTGCGTAACGGCCGTCCAAAACAGTTTTTAAAAAATCCGGGGATAAAAATTCTTCAGGATGAACAACGTCTTCTAGGAAAGACGTCCTGAATAAAGAAAGCACGGGCTCCGGCAGGGTCAAAATCAAAGGAGCCGGGCTTCGGCGGCCCTCCTCTCCCCTTAATTCAGACACCACTGCCTCCAAAGGAACCTCGGAAGGGACGTCTTGCACGCAGCCGATCGCCACCAATTCAGACTGGCATATCTTCTTTAAATTCCGGGCTAAAATAAGATACGGGGAAACATTTTTGTGTGTTTCCAATTCAATGACCGTATCATACAAGACGCGAAAGGCGCGGTCCCTTTCTTCAAAAACTTCAAGAGCGCGCTGTGAAACTTGCCTTATTTCATTTTTGTTCGTATCCACAGGCTGTTTTTATCCTTTCTTGAGAGGACGGAGATAGGTCAACCCGGCTAGAGCCGCCAGCACAAGTACCCCCATAACAACAACGGCAGGGGCCCCGAGGAGCTCCGGCAAAAGAGTTGTTTGAGTCTGATAGCCGCTCTCCCATAATGGATTCAAAACAAAAACCACCAAACCCATCCCGGGGATAAACGATATCAGGACAACCAGAAACATCAGGTTTCCTTCCCCTATTTGGCGAAGCGTTCCCAGCCCGCATCCTCCGTTAAGGGCGATTCCCGCGCCGAAAATTATTCCAGAAAGAATATTATAAAAACCATGCCCCCGGGTTTCTCCTCCCCGCTTTCATCCCCAAGACGGGTCTAAAGCGCCGGACAATAAAAATCCGGCTCCCGTGATGACAAAAATCAGCAGAAAGAAAAAAAGACACATTTGCCCTTCCCTATAATAATTTCTCCCAACCCGTGGGCAAAACAAAGGCCGGCCCTCTGCACAAAAAATCCAAAGCCTATGCCGATCAAGACCCCGCCTGCGACCGCCCGGGTAAAATTTTGCGGCCAACGCAAACGGAATTCCCCATGACTGACCGCGCCCAGAAAGGCGCCGGTGATAACGCCCAAATTCACGACAAAAGAAAACAAAAATTTCTTATCAGGCCCCATCTGGCCGATCATCGGCAAAAAGCTGCTCCCCCCAATCCAGAATTTTTGAATCGTCCCGCACATCAACACGTTTAACCCCGCAAAACCGGCGACCATGAAAGGCCGGTTATCAGTCCGCCCTTTCATGTGTCTCCTCCGCTTTCAGGGCCACGATGAATAGAAATAACCCTCCCCTCCCGGACCGGATTAACACGGTGCATCATTCCGGGATAATTTTCCAGTTCTTCGGGCACGAATTTTAACACCAGAGGATCGTCCACCGAAAAGGACAGGGAATCCTCCGGCCTCATTGTGTCAACTTTCTCTAGAATAATAAAGATCGGAAAAAGACAGATCTTTCCGCACACGCTAATCACGTCATCCGGCCTTATGTCCCTCGCAGGTTAAGCCGGAGTGTTTCTTTTATGCTATATAATTTCTATATTGATATAATCTTATTATTGAAATTATGGGAGGGCAAGCCATTCACTGTCTTTTTTGCCCACGCCCCAAGCCCGCCCCGGCAGATTAACCGCCACTGCCTTGAAAAAGCGGGTTTGTCGATCCGGGCTCCTGGATCTCCCGGTTGCCCCATGAATATGCTCCCGTCGACAGAACTGCAAATTTCATCATTTTCCCTCTTCCCGATAAAACACAAAAATATTTTGCTTTCATGGTGCGAATATTTTATACTTGAGGTGACTGGGGCCAAAGATGAGTTATGGTTTGAAGCATCATTAACAAGGACGAAACGATGCGTAGCCGAAGAACCAAATTAAATACTCCTCAGGGCCTCACCCTTCCTGAGTTGTTAATTGCCACCATTATCCTGCTTCCTTTATTTGTCGGCACAATTTTTTCCTTTATTAAATGTATGGAACTGAGTGAAATGGCCCGCCATTCATCAATGGCGGTTCTGGCGTGCAAGAATAAAATGGCGGAAATAGAAAACACCACCTTCGCGCAGGTGTACGGGAATTTTAACAACACCACGTTTACCACCCCTGACTTAAACGGGACAGGCGTTGTGTACGTTAATAATTCCAACCCGGACGTGCTGGAGATCAGCGCGTCTTTTTCCTGGCGGGAGCGGACCGGGCGGGTGTTCGGGGAAGACCAGGATCTGGACGGACAAATCGATGCCGGGGAGGATGTCAATGGTAACGGGATACTGGATTCCATTGTACAGTTGGCGTCGGTCAGGGTGAATTTATAAAAAAGGTGACTCATGAAATCAGAAAAAGGATTCTCCATGGTTGAAATGCTGGTCGCGGTGGGCATCTTCTCTGTGATCACGCTGGCGGGCTTCCTCCTGTTTGTCGCCGGGAACAACGCCTGGTCAGTGACCGACGCCAAAATCCAGATGCAGCAAAACCTGCGGAGATCTTTACAGCGGATTGCCAGCGAACTGCAACAGTCCGGAGAGGACAGCAGCCATAACCTGAAAGTGTCTATCCTGGACGGAACCGGTGTCAACGGGTCGGATATTTTGCGCTTCTCCATCCCGATCTGCCTCTGCGGGGCGCAGGCCATGGACGAAAATGGGAACATCCGGTTCTGGGGAGCGCCGATGACGTGGCTTAAGACCGGTTGCGGCTCCAATTATCCTTTAAACGCGAATAATAAGGTCACGATATGCCACCTCCCCCCCGGCAATCCGAGCAACGAACAGACCATTGAGGTTTCGGTCAACGCCGTCAAAGCGCATTTGGCGCACGGCGACCGTCTGGGAGACTGCTCCGCCTGCGATACGTCTGTCTATAACAACCGGACCATTCAATATTCCATCAACGCCAGCGGACAATTATTGCGGCAGGTTCTGGACAGTTCTAACACTGCTATTCATTCAGATATCTTTGCTCAGAATATCTCCGACTTTCAGGTTAGTTTAAACGGCGCGCAAACGATTGCAACCATAGACGTCGAGTTTGAACGGAACGCGCCGCCTTTCGGGCCGCTGTCGCTGGAAGGAAGCCTGGACGTCTTATTGAGGAATAAAAACTAATGACGAATATCCGTAACAAGAACGGCATTGCCATGGCGGTCACCCTGATGTTTATGGTCATCCTGGTGGGGACAAGCGGGATATTCGTGCTCCGTTCCGCGCAGGAAAACAAAGAAGCCCGGGCGGAGCGGGACATGGCGGAAGCGTCTTTAGCCGCCCAGGGAGGGAACCAGAAAGCCCTCCAGCAACTGGATGTTCTTATTAATGATTACCTCCGCAACACGATCGCGAGCGCGAATCCCAGCGGGGTCATCAGTTCCGCTTCCAATAAAGTTTCTTCCGGGGACGGAATCGGCTGGCTTTTAAACGCCGTGCGGTATAACAACAGCCCTGTCCTGTCCCAGAACGGCGAGCAGGCGGAATACAGCGCCAACGGCTCAATGGGCCAAGGCAGTTATCAATACATGATCATTATGACAGAAAAGACCGATCCCGTAGCTGTCGGGAGCGACGCCTGGGACTTCCCCTACAGCTACCGGTTACAAACCACCGGGACCGCCGGAGGGGCGGCCAACAGCATCATGTTAAGCGGCGATTTCACGGTCAGGGTCCAGAAAGACAATTTCGCGAAATTCGCGCTCTTTACCAACACGCAAAGCACCCCCACGGGTGACGAGGTCTGGTTTACAAACAAAACAAATTTTGCCGGCCCGGTGCACACAAACGACCGCTTTAATTTCGCGTTAAACCCCAGCGGGACATTTGAGGACGTCGCGTCCCAGGAGGAACAGAAAGCGCGTTTTTACAACATGGGCTCTCCGGTCCTCCTGAACGCTGACGCCAACGGCTCGCATGATGCTCCGGTCTTTCATAACGGATTTAACCGTAACGCCGGAACCATTTCTCTTAATCTGTCCACCCAACAGCAGGACGTGGCGGACCAGGCCCTGGGAGGGCAGACATTCGGTACCGACGGGATTTACATCCCCAATAACGGCACCGACCTCAACGGGGGGATTTACGTTAAAGGAAACGCCTCGTCGATCCTGCTCTCGGTCAGCGGGAACAACCAGGTCTATACCCTGACGCAGGGATCCACCACCATACGCGTCACAACCGACGCGGCCAACAATCAGACTACAGTGGAAGATGTGGGCGCCGGAACCAGCCAGACATATACAGGCCTTCCGGACGGGCTGGATGATTCCGGAACCATCATTCATGTCGACGGCAAAATCGGCAGCCTCAGCGGCACCGTGGAATCAAACAGCACGGTTACGGTATCGGGGAAAAATGACATTAAAATCACGAATAATCTGGTATATTCGGATTACACCCCCGCTGTCGGAAATCCGGGAGATGCCGGCTACATCCCGCCGTCAGCGACGGGGACAAACAACCTGCTCGGGATGGTCTCCTGGGAAGGGGACATCAGGATCGGGACCGGGGCTCCCGATGACATTCAGGTGCACGGCACAGTCCTGGCTCAAAACGGGATATTCCAAGTCGATAACTACGATGACTCCGGCGTCGGCCCCCGGGGGACCGCCACCCTTTTAGGCGGAGTTGTCACGGATAATTACGGCGCGTTTGGATTATTCAACGGATTTACAGGGGCGCAAATATCCGGCTACGGACGGAATTTCATCTATGACCAAAGAATGCTGGTCGGAGCAGCCCCCCCGTATTTCCCGACACTTAACACATTTATTGCTTTCGCGAATGACATCACTGACCGCATGGTCTGGCAGGAGGGAGAATGACCGGTCGCCCATTAACGAAAATGATGCTCGGCTTCGGGATCCTCGTTATCTTCGGGGGAATCGTGGCGGCGGGTTTGTATAATTATCAGCTCCTCCAATCCATGCAACCGGAGGCCCCGGCCCGAACAGCCGTGCCGGCGGAAACGCAGAGCATAACAGGCCCAGCCGAGATGACCGCGGCCCGCCCCATCGTCATTGATCCGGATAATGATCCCCTGGCGCCGGTCAAGCACGCCCAGGCGGCCCCGTCACCCCGACGGGTGAACAACCCCGGATCGTCAACAACCTATGAAACTCCTCTAAAAAGCCCTATCCTGGTCCAATAAATCAAAGGTATGCCCCCACCAAGCAAGCTCTGGACTCAATGAACTGCAGCAAGCTGCGGGGTATGAAACCCACATCCTTCGGCTCGTTCGCTTGGGCTCACTCGCTTGAAGGATCAATTCGCATGTCTAGTTTACACTCCCTGGGGTCGTGTAAACTAAATGCTCATTGAATAAAAAAACACGTCCCCTACCGCAAAAAGAAAATAACCAGAAAGATATCGCAGCTCACAAAGAATTAGCAGGCGAGAAAAAACAGGAGAAGCCAGCAACACATTGACGGACAAAATAGGGCTTCAGGAAAGGGACTTTTCAATCTCACGGGAGAATTTTTCAATATCAAAAGGTTTGGCAAAAGATTTATAAACAACGCCGTCAACCTGCAATGTAGAGCAGCTGCCGGAATCAGAATCTTCCGCAATGCCAGATAAGAAAATAATCGGAGTGGCTGCAAACGCGGGCTGGCTTTTTAACTCACGAACCACTTCGGATCCCTGCATGTCAGGAAGCATAAGATCCATAATCACCAGATCCGGGGCAAAGCTCCGGGCCTTCATAATGGCGTCCTGCCCAGACTCCGCCGCCATGACTTCATACCCTTTCATGGAAAGCATTTTTCCCAACAAGTCAGTGATTCTCTTATTATCATCCGTCACCAAAATCTTCTTGCTCATAACCCCTCCCTTTGTGTGATCATTGTCAGGAGCTCTCCCGTTCTATTTCACTTTTTTCTTGGCGCTCTTGGAAGACAGCTTTCTCCGGAATTGTGTTTTAACTCCGGGATATGTTAAATAAAAAACCGCTATAACCGGCCAGAGGACATAAGCGATAAATAACGTGAACAAAATTTTCTGGATCGTGCTCTGCTCAAGCGTTACATACCCGGTCAGCCAGAACGCCAAGGGTTTAATCGACGGGCCAAGCAGCCAATAAATAACCACCAGAGCCCAAATAAACAAAACAGACAGCAGCCAGACCGAGCCCTTCCTGGCCCACTCCCTCTTAAAAAATAAACCCAGGCCGCAGATGAACGCTACTATAATATACGCCCATATGACAGGCGTTAATTGAGAAAAGATTAACTTTTCTCTCATCTGATAAGACCAATAAAGACCGGGGGCGGTCGATATCAAAAGCCACAATCCTATCGCGTAAATGCCCCGTGGACTGCCATTCTGGGAATTTTCTTCAGGGTAATTCATAACGGCAAAAACCGCATCCTTTGTTTTGACGGCCGCAGCCCCACCCCATATCGCTCCACTGTTATTCTAAATCAAAAACTCTTGATACAAACCAAAGCCCCAATCCCCCTTTCCGTGCCAAGGAGATTGGGCATCAGGGAAAACCGTTCTTCCGGAATAAACGCACCTACATTCTTCGTCGGGTACGCTTCCACTCGATTAACAGCAACACCAAAGCGACTGTGGCCGGGATGGCTCCGAAAGGCAAGATGACCAAAATAAAAAACTGATGAAGCGACAGTTTGACAATCAATTCAAGTGAAACCCGCCAATAATAAAAAGCCCCGAATATCATGGCGGGCAAAGAAAAGAAAAGCCACTGGTTCCTGACAAGCCAGTGAAACGGCACCAAAAGAATAAACGCGTACGTCACATGAGGGATGGCTTCCGTCATAATATACCGGTTCGTGTTGCCGGTGCCATCATAATCCACAATCTCCGGAGATAACATGGACGCGAAATGAATGGCGATAATGCAAAGGGCAAAAAAATAGACATACCCTCTCAGAAAAAGCAGGAATCCCCGCTTGGATTTCTTATAGGATTTCTTAATCCCCCTGTTCAAACCGGCGAACGAGGATGGCTCGGGTTCCGATCCTTTTAAACGCGCGTAGGCTTTGTTTGACAATGTTGACGCCGACTTGGCGTCATAATCATCCTGCCCGGAAAGACATCGCCGGTAATAATCCAACAACTCCTCGGAAGGGCGGCGCTTTTCGGACGCTTGGGCGACATTCATCAGGTCCTCAAGCACCGTATGAATCAACGGATCCTCCTGACTGATCTTCTCGTATTCCTCCGTGACAACTATACCGAGAGCCCACCCATACATCGCTTCAGCGGTCACTTTCTTATCAAGCAAAGCCGTAAGTTGATCAAAAATAATTTTGCGGTTCAGCATAATTCTTTTCCACAAATTCTTCAGGGCAGACAGGTTATTGTATCACAGATGCTTTATTTTCAAATGAACATTCCATTCATTATCACGCGCGACGCACATGCCCCCGGGACAGAAAAAGCAACCCTTTCGGATTGCTTTTAAAAACATCCCCTCTCTCAGGACACCTTCATCCAAAACTCCCTGACACCATTTTGTATCAATAATTAACCCGCCCCTGCGTCAGGGCCTCCGACAACTGCCTTTCAATTTCCTTCACCTGAATATCTTTATCCTGAGAAATCTGAACCAAAACCTCCAGCCGTTTTTCCGTGTCCACCAGCCGGCTTTTCAAAAGGTCATACTGTTCCCTGTTGGGAGACGATTGAGCGTCCTGGTCTTGAAGCTGCAGTTTCACGATTGTTAACTGTTCTTTCAAATCAAGCAATTTCTTGACGTCGCTTTCTCCAGTGCTTTTTTCCATCTTCCTGATTTCCTGACGGGCATCCGCGAGTTTTTGTTTCAAATCCAGGATCGACTGATCCTGTTTCCGGAGGAAATCAATCCGTTCCTGGTCGCCTTTAGAAACGGTCTTCCCGGATTTTTTGGCCAGGACCTCATTCTTATTCCGGGCCTGCACATGCACCAGTTCCTGCTCCAAGGCCAGCAGGGATTTACGCAACTGCCCGATAACGTGGTTCTTCGCCTCCAACGCCTCTTTCGTCAATTCCAGTTTATAATTAGCCGCGATCAAACGGTCTTCGTTGGCTTTCAGCTCCGTCCGTTTCTCCCGTAAGGCGCCCTGCAAATTCTTTATCTTCTGGGTGTACTGCTTATCTGTTTCGGATAACTGTGTTTTATTTTGCGCGATCTCCGCTTCCAGGCCCTGGATCGCCTTTTCATAATCCCCTTTTGTGCTTTCCCAGCGCTTCTCTGTTGTGTTAAGCTCTTTTTCCATGGAACTGATTTCTTCAATGAGTTCTTTCATCTTCTTGTCTTGCTCCGTGAGCGTCTGTTTGCTGTTGGCCAGCTTATCTTTCGTTTCTGTCAAATCCGTGCTTAACTTAACGATCTCTTTACTTTTAAGTTCCGAAGCGGCTTCAATGCTTTTAATCAGTACCTGATCTTCCGCCGCGCGCTGCTGGGATATTTTTTTGACTTCCTGCACATTCTTCGCCAGGTCCTTGATCTCTTTGTCCTGCTCTTCGACCAACTCCACTTTGGTCAACAGTGTTTCTTCCAGCGTGCAAAGCTCATCATTCAAGCAGGCGATTTCTTTATCTTTTTGAGAAGTCATTTTCTCCAGATCATTAATCATGGCCCTGTCCTGGCTGGCTTTCTTACGAAAATGCGCCTGCACGTCGGTAATCTTCTGCTGCAAAATCTTATTTTCCTTTTCTCTGTGGGTAAGTTTTTGATTCAGTTTTTCCCTTTCAGATTCCAACACTTGCGCCAATTGCACTTTTTCAATATTGTCTCTTTCCATTTTAGCCAATTCGGATTTGTACCACTCCAGATTCCTGGACATATGAGCCATTTGGCTCATGGAAGAACTGCCGCGGCCTAAAAACACTCCAGCCGCCGCTCCCATTTGATTCAAATAATACTGGGCTTCGGCATTATAAGGGTCTATCAACAGGGCTTTGCTGAACTCATGAAGGGCGCGGGCGTAATCCCCGGAGGCGTAATAACCTTTCCCCTCCATGACCAAATGATCAGCGATCAGGCTACTTTCATAGGCACTGGCGAGCGAATTCAGCGCGAAAAGAAACATCATTACAAAGACTAGCAAACTAAGCCCTGTTTTTCGACTTATCATTATAGCCCCTCTTTTTTGTGGATTACGTAAGGAATAAGAATACTATTAGTGTTATAAGTATAACATTTATGCAAAAATTTCGCAATATTCTCACATTATAAGTATTTTATCACGAACTTTTACAAAAAGAAGGGGATTCTTAAAGATTTAAATTGTTTATTAACAACACATTATGAAAATTCTCATGCCGCCGAGGCCATCTCCGGACTAGCACGAAACAAACCGTCATTGCCTGCGGAGCTATGAATCCGGCGGCTCGCGCATCTCCCGAAATTAATTTTGTCTTCCTTAAAAAGAGCTCGCAATCTTTTATTCACCAAAAGGAAGATTTATGTTATAACTATGGGGATTTATATCCCGGGACCATCCCTCTCGTGGCGGGAATAACAACAAAAAGACATTCATGAAGCCAGGAACAACGCATTAAAAGAGTTCTGTGCACAAGAACCCTTTTCCCCATGGAAACCGCAACCCCCATGCTCAAGCAGTACCACAGAATAAAAGCCCAACACCGGGACTGCATTCTGTTTTTCCGCCTCGGGGATTTTTATGAGATGTTTTTTGAGGACGCCCAGGAAGCCTCCCGCATTTTGGATTTGGTTCTCACCTCCCGCGGCAAAGGTACGGCCAGTCATGTGCCTATGTGCGGAATCCCTTATCACGCGGCGGAAGGATATATTGCCCGGCTTATTAAAGCCGGAAAAAAAGTGGCGATCTGTGAACAAATGGAAGACCCCGCCCTCGCTAAAGGGATTGTTCAGCGGGATGTCATCCGGACCATCTCTTCCGGGACCTTTCTGGATGACGCTTCGCCCGATGCCCGTTACCTGATGTGTGTCAGTCCTGGCAATAAAAATAAAGACCCGCTCGGGATTGCTTTCATCGATCCGGCCGCCGGCGCCATGCTGACCAATGCTTACCCTTCGGCCCGCCAGGCCCTGGAAGTCCTGGTCCGGCTGCCGGTCACCGAATGCCTTTATCCGGAAAGCCGGGCGGACATTATTCAAAACCTTCTCCACCACCCCCTACTAAAGACCAATACCATCGTCCTCAGCCCTTATGAAGACTGGATTTTTAATCCCGAGCTGGCCCGAAAAACATTACAGGATCATTTCTCGGTCAAAAATCTTGCCGGGTTCGGCATTGACGATATTCCGGAGGCCATATCCGCGGCCGGAGCCCTGCTGGAATATCTTCGCATCATGAACAAGCAGCCGCTCAAGCACGTCGACCGGATCGCCCTGTACGCCGACCAGAACTACGTGCATATTTCTCCCGCCGCCACATTCGGGCTGGAACTGGACAGCCTCTACCGGACCATGGACCGGACCCTGTGCGCGCTGGGACGCCGGCAACTCCGATACTGGTTATTCCATCCGCTCAAAAGCCCGGCGGCGATCCTGGAACGCCAGGCCGCCGTCACCCTGCTTAAGAATGAGGCCGGTATCCAAAAAGAATTGAAAGAACTCTTGAGCGGGTTTCCCGACATAGAAAAATGCCTTTCAAAACTCTCGTGCGGGTTAACGCAGCCCAAGGATCTTCTCGCCCTGCGCAACGCCCTGTGTTCTCTGCCGGCCCTGAAGCAGGCCTGCGCGCCCCTGGCGGCCCGAAACCGGTTTTTCGCGCTCGATGACATCCCCGCGCTCCGGCAAAGTCTGGAGAAGGCCATTAACCCGGACATGCCCCTGACAAATGCCGAGGGGAAAATCATCAGGCCGGGGTTTTATGAAGAACTGGATTCCCTCCGGGGGCTCCAGGAATCCGGCCGGCAATGGCTGAAAAACTACCAGCAAAAAGAAGCGGCGCGCTCCGGGATCAATTCCCTGAAAGTAGGATATAACAAAATTTTTGGTTATTACATCGAAGTGACAAAAAGCCACCTGAAATCCGTCCCGGTGGATTACATCCGCAAGCAAACGCTTGTTAACGGGGAACGGTTCATCACCCCGGAACTGAAAGAATATGAAGAAAAAATTTTAACCGCCCAGGATAAAATCCTGAAAATAGAGGACGAGCTCATCAAGCGGCTCACGGCCGAAATACTGAACGCGTCCGTTGCCCTGCACCATTTCGCCCGGCTTACTGCCGAACTCGACGCTATCTTTTCCCTCTCCGCCCTGGCCCGGGAGCCGCATTATATCGCCCCGGCCATTACGGAAGACACCGTTATTGATATCAAAGAGGGCCGCCATCCGGTCGTTGAAAACAAACTGGGAGAAAATTTCATTCCCAACGACACCTATCTTGACTGCGATGATAATCATTTAATTATTTTAACCGGCCCCAACATGGCCGGAAAATCAACTTACATCCGGCAAATCGCTCTTTTGGTCATTATGGCCCAGATGGGCAGCTATATCCCGGCCGCGGAAGCCCGCGTCGGGATCGTAGACAAAATCTACACGCGGATCGGGGCTCACGATGATATCAGCAAAGGCCAAAGCACATTTATGGTAGAAATGACCGAGGCGGCCGACATCCTGAATAATCTCTCCGACCGGAGCCTTGTGATCCTTGACGAAATCGGGCGGGGGACCAGCACCTACGACGGATTAAGCCTGGCCTGGGCCCTGGCGGAACATCTGCAGCAATCAAAAGCGCGGACGCTGTTCGCCACCCATTTTCATGAACTGACGGCCCTAGCGAACGAATACCCGGGAATCAAAAATTACAACGTGACAGTCAAAGAATGGAAGGGCGACATCATCTTCCTTCATAAAATCGTACCCGGCGGCACAGATGACTCCTACGGGATCTACGTCGCGAAACTGGCCGGGGTTCCCAAACCCATTCTGGCCCGGGCCCAGAAAATCCTCTCCCGTCTGGAGTTGCAGTCGGACATCAAGGAAAAGCTGGCGGCTTCTTCCGGCCAAGATCATCAACTCACGTTTTTCCAGCAGGACGCCGTTGACCCAACGACAGAACAGATTATAGACATCCTCCGGGCGATGGATATTAATTCTCTGACCCCTCTGGAGGCCTTAAATAAACTTCAGGACATCAAAAACATACTGGAAAAATGACGTCCCCAAAAGTGTGCCGCCCGGGATCGGGAGCCGGCGGCGCGGCACAGACTTCTTATGCGGTCCCGGGAAACCACAGGAATTATTCGAAAGAGGGGTATTGCCCATGAGCCGTGTCCGTGTCCTGTCACCTGACATTATCGCCAAAATCGCCGCCGGAGAAGTGGTGGACCGGCCGGCTTCGGTGCTTAAAGAACTCCTGGAAAATGCCCTGGACGCGGAAACGCGCTCCATAGAAGTGCACCTGGAACAGGCCGGAAAAATCGGCCTTTCAATCAAAGACTCGGGAACAGGGATTGCCGCGGATGATATGGAGCATATTTTTCAAAGGCACGCCACGAGCAAAATTTCTTCCCCGGAAGACCTCTTTCGTATTCATTCCCTCGGGTTCCGGGGAGAAGCCCTTTACAGCATCGCCGCGGTTTCGGATATCACGTTGCGCAGCCGCACCCGGGAACAGGACATGGGATGGGGCATCCATCTGCGCGGGGGGGAAAAGCTTGACCTCAAACCCGTCTCTATGCCTGTCGGCACCGAAATCGAGGTTCGGGAACTGTTTTTCAACACCCCGGCACGAAGGAAATTCCTGAAAGCCAACACAACGGAACTTAACCATATCTTAAGAATCTTTATTCCCTACACCCTGATGTACCCCCGGATCCGCTTTAAACTGAGCCATGCCGGGAAAATCCTGGTGGATTTGCCCGCCAGCGATGATTTTATCGCACGCGCGGCAGCAGCCCTGCATCTCAATCCGGACCACCTCATTCTGGCGCAACAGGAATGGAACCAGGGTTTGCTTTCGGCGCAAGTCGTACTCGGGGATATCAACATCCAGCGCTCCCGCCGGGACATGCAATTCATTTTTATCAACAACCGGCCCGTGCAAAGCAAAGCCCTGGGCTTCCATTGCAACCATATCTACCGGCTGATTATGCCGGAAGACTCTGCCCCGTTTTTCGCCCTTTTTATAACCATGCCCCCGGAAGACGTGGATGCCAACATCCATCCCACAAAACGCGAAGTAAAAATCCAAGATGAACAGGCTGTAGCCGCGCTCATAAAACACATGATCGAACACGCGCTGATGACAGGCGGGGCTCCCAAACAGGCCACGCAGCCAGGGCCACAGGCAACACCCGCCGAGGTTCAGCAGGCTTTATCCGCAACGACCTGTGACCCCCAAAGGACAAAAATGTCTTTGGCCGAGCAGGGAGAAGAAAAATCCGGACAGCACTTTCGCATCACGCCCACCGAACAGTATTCTTTCCCGACGAAACCCCTGCTGTCTCCCCAGGGAGAAACAGTCCTGGTCAAACGACAGGACAGCCTCAAGGACAAGCTAACCCAAGCCCGTTTCATCGGGACCTTCATTTACAAATACCTGTTTTTTGAAGTGGACCAAACGTTGCTGGTCATAGACCAACACGCCGCCCAGGAAAGGATTACGTTCGAACAATTTCTCCTGCAAATGGAAAAAGGACAAATCGAAGTGCAACACCTCCTCAGCCCGTACCTCCTGAATCTTTCCGCTCAGGACATGCTCTCCTGGGAGGAAACCCGAGGGGATCTTGAAAACATCGGGTTCGCTTCAACCCAATTCGACCCGGAAACAATCGCAATCCAGTCTTATCCGGTCCTCATCAAAAATCCCGCAAAAGCGGTGCAGGATATTTTGTCCGGAGGGGATTTCGCCCGGGCCGACCATGAAAGCGTGGCTAGGCGGGCCTGCCGGGCATCCATTATGACAGGAGACAAACTCAGCCAGGAACAATGCGAATTTCTGCGAAAACAACTCTTGGCTTGCCGGGACCCCTTTACCTGCCCTCACGGCCGCCCGACCATCATCGAAATTAAAGAAGAATTTCTGGATAAACAGTTCTTACGGACATAAAAAACCCACAAGACAATCACGTTACGTTTCTTGAGTTTGCCCCAAACACAGCATAGCCTAAACAAAAATAACGGGGTTCTCTTTTCCAGAAAATCTTTCAACGCCTGCTGCTTTTCCCACTCCCGCCAAAACTTCCAATCCATTTTAACGCTGTGC
>ENA-UPTA01001459-UPTA01001459.1-activated-sludge-metagenome-genome-assembly--contig:-NODE-1459-length-26179-cov-8.601210_pt1 | contig 26179 bp, 17 predicted proteins | sample MGYA00238184_ERZ773361 | MGnify/ENA primary metagenome ERZ773361 (study PRJEB29100, sample SAMN05720205) | activated sludge metagenome | isolation source: anaerobic digester from wastewater... | reverse complement strand
ACCGCGACCGACATGCCGTCCATGATGGCGAGCGTCAGCGGCAGGCGGACCGTCACCCGCATGCCGTAGCCTTCGGCCGAGTCGAGGTCCACGGTGCCGCCCAGCGCGAGGATGTTCCGCCGCACCACGTCCATGCCGACCCCGCGGCCCGACACGTCGGTGACCTGGTCGGCCGTCGAGAAGCCCGGCTCGAAGATCAGCTGGAACACCTCGTGGTCGGTCATCTGGTCGTGCACGGGCAGACCCCGCTCCTGCGCCTTGCGGTAGATCTTCTCGCGCGACAGGCCGCGACCGTCGTCGCGCACCTCGATCGCGATCGAGCCGCCCTTGTGCTCGGCCGCCAGGGTGATCGATCCGCTCGCCGGCTTGCCCTTGGCGACGCGCTCGGCGGGCAGTTCGATGCCGTGGTCGAGCGCATTGCGCACGAGGTGCGTCAGCGGGTCGGTGATCTTCTCGACCATGCCCTTGTCGAGCTCGGTGGCTTCACCGATCGTGTGCAGCTCGACCTGCTTGCCGAGCTTGCCGGCCAGATCACGCAGCATCCTCGGGAAGCGGTTGAACACCACCGCCATCGGGATCATGCGGATCGCCATCACCGATTCCTGCAGCGCACGGGTGTTGCGCTCCAGGTCGACGAGCGAGCCCATCAGCTGCTGATGGGCGATCGGATCCAGGTTGCGCCCGGTCTGGGCCAGCATCGCCTGGGTGATCACCAGCTCGCCGACCAGGTTGATCAGCTGGTCGACCTTCTCGACCGACACGCGCAGCGTCGCGCTGTCGACCGCAGCCTGCTTGTCGCCGCGCGCCGGGCGTGCGGCCGGCGCGGGCGCACCTGTCGGCGCCGGTGCGGCCGGCGGTTCGACGACCGGCTCCGCCTCGGCCTCGGCCTGGGCGGCCGCGGCCTTCTGCTGGCGGACCTGTTCCTTCTGGGCCTCGACGTCGACGAAGAATCCGTACCCGTCATCGGCCGAAGGGGCGGCCGCGGGCTTCGCTGCCGCCGGCTCGGCCGGGCGTGCCGCGACCGTGCCCGGCGCGGTGGCCGCCGGCTCGGCCGCCACAGGCGCGCAGGCCTGCAGCGGTGCGATCACGACCTTCTCGCGTGCGACGTGGAAGCTGAACAGGTCGAGCAGATCGTCGTCGCCGCTGGTGGTGGACACCTTGAACCGGCGCAGACCGCCCGCGTCCGGCGTGCCGTCGTCCAGACGCTCGATCGTTCCGAGTCCGGGAATCTCGTTGAACAGGTCGGCCAGGTTGTCGGCCAGTGCGGGCTGGTCGAGCGGCCCGACCGTGATCGTCAGCAGGCGCGCGCCGCCGGCTGCGGGTGCGGCAGCGGGCACGGCCGCCGCGGCCGGCACGGGGGCTGCCGCGGGCGCCGCGACGACGTCCGGCGCTGCGGGCACGACCACCTTGACGGCAGCCGGGGCGGCCGGCGCCGCGGAACCGTCCGCATGCGCACGGATCCGCGCGACCAGTTCCGACGCGTCGATCACCACGTCCGTCACGCCCTGATGCCGGCCGAGCAGCCCGCGCAGCGTGTCGCCCGACTCGAGCAGCACGTCGACCATGCCGGCGTGCAGGGCGAGCTCGTGGCGGCGCAGCCGGTCCAGCAGGGTCTCCATCACGTGCGTCAGGTCGGCGACGTCCTGGAACCCGAAGGTTGCGGCGCCGCCCTTGATCGAGTGCGCGCAACGGAAGATCGCATTCAGATCCTCGTCGTCGGGGCTGGTGACGTCCACGTGCAGCAGCAGCGTCTCCATGTTGGCGAGGTTCTCGCCGGCTTCCTCGAAGAAGACCTGGTAGAACTGGGTCAGGTCGAAGTCGGCGCCGCCGCCGGCGCCCGTGGTGCTTGTCGTTTCGCTCATGGGGGATCTCCGGACGACCGGGTGGTCAGGGAAGGACCTTGCGGATGACCTCGACCAGGCGGCGGGGGTCGAAGGGTTTGACCAGCCATCCGGTCGCACCGGCCGCGCGGCCGGCCTGCTTCATCTTGTCGCTGGACTCGGTGGTCAGGATCAGGATCGGGGTCGACTGGTACTGCGCCTGTGCACGCAGCTGCTTCACCAGCGTGATCCCGTCCATGCGCGGCATGTTCTGGTCCGTGAGCACCAGATCGACCGAGCGGTCGCGCAGTTTGTCGAGCGCGTCCTGTCCGTCGACGGCCTCGATCACCTCGAAGCCGGAACTCTTCAAGGTGAACGCCACCATCTGTCGCAGGGACGTCGAGTCATCGACGGCGAGAATCGCGGCCATGTATTGCTCCTGGTTTCAAGTCCGATAGGTTCAAAAGAGTTCGATCGATCCGGCGTCGACCTGACGCTGGGCCACCGGGCAGTGCCTGCGCACCAGACTGACCTCGGCCGCGTCGTCCTCGTCGGCCGAGATGCGCGCGCCGAGAAAGTCCGCGACGCCCCGGATGCGATGGATCGTGTGGAGGATCAGCTGCGAGGCCATGTCCTGGAACTGCAGCGCGGTCATCGCCCCCGAGATCTCGAGGCGCAGACGCTCCTGCACCGCGGGCCCCTGCCCGAGCACGGCGAGCTCCGAGTTGGCACCGGCGAAGCGCGCCATCAGCTGCGCGGCCGCGTCCTCGAGCAGACCGCCGAGACGGTCGAGGTCGGTCGCGGCCTCCAGCAGCTGATCCTGCAGTTCGACGGCTTCGCCGACGGCAAGGGGAACGTCGAGATGAACGGATTCGTCCGGCACGGAGTCCTCGAGGGTTGATCGTTCACAGAGGGTTTGGTCCGATTGTGGCCAAACACGCACGCGATCCAGCGGCGGAAAAGCGAAGCAAAGCCCGTACAATTTCGGCCGTGAACACGCCATCCGAAGTCCGGTATCCGCTGCAGTCGCGCATCCGCATCCTGGTCGTCGAGGATTCGGAGGCCGACTACGAACTCCTGGTCGCAACGCTGGGGCGCCAGGGACTCAACGTCGAATGCCGGCGGGTCGAGGAGGCCGACACGATGGCCGCGGCCCTGCGCGACGAACGCTGGGACGCCGTCATCTCCGACCACCAGATGCCGCGGTTCTCCAGTGGCGAGGCCCTGCAGACCCTGCGCCGCAGCGGCAAGGAGCTGCCGTTCCTGATCGTGTCCGGCACGATCGGCGAAGAGGTCGCCGTCGAGGCGATGCGCAACGGCGCCGACGACTTCCTCATCAAGGGACGGCTGGCGCGCCTGGGCCCGGCGCTGACCAACGCCATGCGTGCGGCCGAATCGCGGCGCGACCGGCTCGATGCCGAGACCGCCCTGCGCGCCTCCGAACAGCGCCTGCAGAACCTGTCGGCCCACCTCCAGACAGTCGTCGAGAAGGAGCGGCGGGCGATCGCCCGCGAGCTGCACGACGAGGTCGGCGGCGCCCTCACCGCACTGCGCTTCGATCTGCAGTGGATCGCGCGCAACGGCGACGCGCCCGCAGTGCGTCGTGCGCAGCAGGCGCTCGAGACCCTCGCGCAGGCCCAGGAGGCCAGTCAGCAGCTGATGCGCAACCTGCGCCCGCCGGTGCTCGACGCCGGCATCGTCCCGGCGCTCGACTGGCTGCTGCTGCAGTTCCGCCGACGCACCGGCTGCGCCGCGAGCTTCCGCACCAACACCGACCAGATCGAGCTGGACGACGCGGCTGCCATGACGGTGTACCGCACCCTGCAGGAGGCGCTCACCAACATCTCCAAGCACGCACAGGCGGGACGGGTGGACGTCGACCTGGTCGTGCGCGACGGCCAGCTGTCGCTCGAGATCCTCGACGACGGCCGCGGCATCGCCCCGGGCGACCTCGACAAGCCGACCTCCTACGGGCTGCGCGGCCTGAGCGAGCGTGCACGCGCCGTCGGCGGCTGGCTCGAGGTGTCGCCCGGCCGCAACGGCACCGCGATGCTGCTGACCGTGCCGGTGCGTGCAACCGAGGGCGGCACGCCACAGGGAGCCGCGGCATGATCCGCGTGATCCTCGTCGACGACCACGCGCTGATCCGTCGCGGGCTGCGCGAGACCCTCACCGACAGCGGCGACATCGGCGTCGTCGGCGAGGCCGGCGATTACGGCGAGCTGCGCCAGTTGCTGCGCAAGGAGCAGGTCGACGTGGTGCTGCTGGACGTCAACCTGCCGGGCCGCAACGGCATCGACGCGCTCAAGGCGCTCGGCGACGAAGGCCAGTCGCTGAAGGTCGTGGTGCTGTCGCAGTATCCGGAAGACCAGTACGGCATCCGGGCGCTGAAGGCCGGCGCAATGGCCTACCTGAACAAGGGGGCGGCGCCCGAGACCATCGTGCAGGCGGTGCGCACGGTGGCGTCCGGGCGCAAGTTCATCACGCCCGAGATCGCTCAGGCGCTGGCCGACAGCGTCGGCACCCGATCGGCGGCGGCGCACGAGCTGCTGTCCGACCGCGAGATGCAGACGCTGGTGCTGATCGCCGAAGGGCGAAAGCTGTCCGAGATCGCCGAGCGCCTGTCGCTGTCGCCGAAGACCGTCAGCGTCTACCGTGCCCGGGTGCTCGAGAAGCTGGCCCTGTCCAGCAATGCCGAGATCGCCACCTACGCGATGCGCAACGGCCTGATCGACTGAGTCGGCCCGAACGGACCGGTCGGCCCGACCGACCGGACGCCGGGCTGCGGAACGGCGCAGGCGCAGGCGCCCGTCGGCGGTTCAGGCGGTGCGCACGCAGTTCTTGCCCTCGCGCTTGGCGCGGTACATCGCGTCGTCGGCGCGGGCCAGGGCGGTGGCCATCGAGTCGTCGTAGCGCACGGCGGTGACGCCGCCCGAGAAGGTGATGAAGCGGCGCTGCTCGTCGTGCATGAACACGTGACGGGTGAGCTCGCGCTGCAGGCGCACGAGGGTCGTCTGCGCGTCGCTGAGATTGGCCCCCGGCAGCAGGATCACGAATTCCTCGCCGCCGTACCGTGCGACGCCGTCGTTCGGGCGCAGGCGATCCTTGAGCAGCAGCGAGAGATGCTTCAGCGCATCGTCGCCGGCCTGGTGCCCGAGCGCGTCGTTCAGCGCCTTGAAGTCGTCGACGTCGATCAGCGCGAGGCTCAGCGCCCCGCGGGTCAGCTTCGCCTTGCGCTGGGCTGCGGCGAACGCCTCCTCGAGTCCGCGGCGGTTCAGCGTCTGCGTGAGATGGTCGGTGGTGAGCTCGGCACTGGCCGCCGCCAGCTCGAGCTCCAGACGCGAGACTTCGCGCTCGAGCGACAGCGCCATGCGCTGGGACGCGGACAGGCCCTGATGGGTGGTCACGACCTGCGCGTTCATGTCGCGCGTGTCGTCGAGCAGCCCGCGGATCGTCGCCGACAGCGACTCCAGCGAAGACGCGGCCTCGATCGTGCCGGCATGCTCGGCGAGACGGTCGTGGTAGGCGCCGGTCGACTCCATCAGTCCGGCGATCACGCGCGCGAAGTCCACCATCGTCGACTTCAACTGTGCGAGCGCCTGCCGGCGGTGTTCGGCGATGCGCTGCTGCATCTGCCCGCTCTGCGCGAGCAGCGTGCGCAGTTCTGCGACCGACACGTGATCGACGTCCCCCGCAAGCAGCGTGCGCAGGGCCTCGACCTGGCCGCGCACCCAGCTCTCGTCGTCGGCCAGCACGGCGATGGTGTCGCACATCGTGCGGATCAGCTCGGTCAGCTCGACCGTCAGCCGCTCGGTGCGGCGCAGCTTGCGCGCGCCGCGTTCGGCCTCGCCGGGCGGCAGGCCGTCTCCCGGTCCTCCCGCCTCGGCCCACGCGATCGCGTAGTTCTCCGGCGTGGGCGGCAGGCGCTTCTGCGCCAGGTAGATCATCGCCGAGCGCGCGATCGTCGCCGGCGTGCGGGGCGCGGCCGCCGCGGACGCGGCCGCCGCCTCGATCACGGTATCCGAATCCGGACGGGCCTTCAGCATGCGATCCTCGCTTCGACGATGACGCCTTCGTCCGACGGCGCGCCGTCGGTGCGGAGCGCACGCACCAGGCGTGCGGCGGCGATCGATTCCGCCGCGGCGATGGCGCCGGGCACCTGCAGGGCGGGCACCGGTCGCGAGAACATGAATCCCTGCATCATCCGGCAGCCCAGGTCGATCAGGGCGGCCGCCTGCGCTTCGTGTTCGACGCCTTCGGCGAGCACCTCCACCCCCAGGCTGTGCCCGAGCGCGACGATCGCGCGGCAGACCGCCGCGCCCTGGCGCGACACGCCGAGCTGGGCGACGAACGCGCGGTCGACCTTCAGCTTGGTGATCGGCAGCCGGGTCAGGTAGGCCAGCGACGAATAGCCGGTGCCGAAGTCGTCGATGGCCAGCGTCGCCCCGGCGCGGATCAGCGCCTCGAGACGCGGCAGTGTGCGCTCGAAGTCGCGCACCATGCACGTCTCGGTGAGCTCGAGCTCGATCGAGCTGGGCGGCAGACCGTTCAGGTGCAGCGCCGAACGCAGCGTGGTCAGCAGCGATTCGCGCTCGAAGTGGATGGTCGGCACGTTGACCGCGACACGCTCGAGGCGCAGCCCCTGGCGCAGCCAGGTCGCGAGCATCGTCGCGGCATGCTGCAGCACCCACTCGCCGATCGGGATGATCAGGCCCGTGTCTTCCGCGACCGGGATGAACTCGGCGGGCGACACCTGACGCCCGTCGCGGCGCCAGCGCAGCAGCGCCTCCAGACCGGTCACCCGGGCGGAGGGCACGTCCAGCCAGGGCTGGAAGTGCAGCTCGAACTCGTTGCGTTCGAGCGCCTTGTGCAGCCCGGACACCATCTCCAGACGCGCACGCGTGTCGCTGTTCAGATTGGGCACGTACCACGCGACGTCGTTGCGGCCGCGCGCCTTGACCTCGCGGGCCGCGCGGTCGGCCCGCGACAGCAGCGTGCCCGCCGTGTCGCCGTCGCGCGGATACATCGCGATGCCGATCGACGCCGACACGAAGCACTCGGTCTGCGCGACCTGGAACGGTGCCTGCAGGTCCCGCACGAGGGTGCGCATCATCGCCTCGACGCGGGCCTCGTCGTCGTGGACCGGCACCAGCAGCCCGAACTCGTCGCCCGGCAGGCGTGCGACCATCGTTCCCGCCGGGGGCACGTCGGGGTTCGCAGAACCCGCCTGCGTGCCGGTGCCCGCGGGTTCGCCGGCGGCCGGTCGTGCGTGATCGGCCGGCAGTGCACCGGCCGCGACGGCGCGGATGCGCTGCCCCACCTGGCACAGCAGCTCGTCGCCCGCGATCTGCCCCAGCGTCTCGTTGATCTGCGTGAAGCGGTCCAGGTCGAGCACCACGACCGCGACCTTCTGGCCGGTCCGCGCGCAGCGCGTGATCGCATCGCCGGTCTGGGCCAGGAACAGGCTGCGGTTGGGCAAGCCGGTCAGGGCGTCGTGGCTGTAGAGGCGCTCCAGCTCTGCGCGCGCGTTGACGTCGTCGGTGAGGTCGCGCACGAGACTGCGCAATCCCCGTGCCCGCCCGCACGCATCGCGCACCGGCGTGCCGTCGACGCGCAGGAACCGGAAGCGCCCCCCGTCGCCCGCCCGGGTGCGCAGGTCGACCGAGAAATCGACCGCGGACGCGCACGCGCGGTCGATCGCATCGACCAGCAGGACGAGGTCGTCGGGGTCGATCAGCGCCGTGAACTCGCGCTCGGACATGCTGGTGCGCCCGTCGTCGACGCCCAGGACGTGGAAGCTTCCGGCCGACCCGGTCAGGATGCGGGTCTTGAAGTCGAAGTCGAACGAACCGCTGCGCGCCGCGTTGTGCACCCGGGCGAGGTGCTCGTTGCTGACGTCGAGCTGGCGTCCCATCTCGCTGAGCCGCACCAGATGGCGCACCCGCTCGACCAGCAGTGCCCAGTGGGTCGACTTGATGAAGAAGTCGTTCGCGCCCGCGTCGTAGGCGCTGCGGATCGAGCGTTCGTCGTCGAGACTGGTCAGCATCAGCACCGGCGGCTCCGCGCCGTGCTGCGCGCGCAGCCGGCGGCAGGCCTCGAACCCGTCCATCTCCGGCATCAGCGCGTCGACGAGCACGATGTCCGGCGGATGGTCGTCGAAGCCGGCAAGCAGTGCGTGGCCGGATTCGAAGTCCTCCACCGTCCAGCCGCGCTCGCGCAGGGCGCAGCAGGTCAGGTAACGCCACATGGGGTCGTCGTCCGCGAGAAAGACTCTCAGCGGTCGCGTCCGGGCGGCTGAATCGATCGAATCGGTCATGAGCATGGGGCCTGTTGCGTCCATGCTGTCATCGGCATCCGGCGCCGCGACCTTAGCCTCGACCGCGTCGGACGGGCGCCAGGAGGGCCGCCAGCGGACGGACGCGCGCCAGGGCCGACGAACGGTGCGTCGATGCGACACCCTGCGTGGTCCGGACGCCGCATTCGCCGGACGGCCGGACCGGCCGCGGGCGAATTGCGGCATCATCGGGCCTCTTCACGATCCGAGGCCCCGTTTGGAACATTCGCCCTCCTGGCAGACGCGCCGCCCCGACGACGGTGTGCGGGGCTGGGTGCTCGCCGGGGGCGGCGTGCTGGTCTTTCTGGGCCTGCTCGCCTGGCTGGGCGCCGAAGTCCAGGACAGCGGCCGCGACCCCTTCGGCGTCGTGGCCGTCCTGGTCACCATGTTCCTGCTCGGCGTGGCGGCCGGCGTCTGGCATGCCCAGCGGGCGCACCGCCGCACCTGGCACACGATGCACAGCGTGCTGGCGGCCGGCGATCGGCTGCTGGGCGACCACAGCGGCATGCGTCTGCCGCCCGCGCGTTCGAGCGAATTCGCCCCGCTGGTCGACCTGATCAACCGGTTCGCGGCGATGCGCGATGCGGCCGCTGCCGTGCTCGACGACCGCGACGACCAGATCGCCGCGCTCGAACGCCTGGGCGGACTCTTCTACTGCGAGCTGGACGCCAGCGGACGCTTCACCCGCATCGAATCGCCCGATGGCAGCAGCGAACCGCTGGTGGCGGTGCTGCTCGGGCGCACGCGCTGGGACGGTGGCGGGACGTGGCTCGGACGCTCGATCGACGCCGCGGTGACCGGCACCCGGGGGGCGGGCGGATGGCGCGCGGTGCGCGACGCGCCGGAGCTGCGCACCGCACGCATGGAACTGGTCTGGGTCCAGCCGCTGGCGAACGGGCGACAGGCATGGCTGCACGAGGTGACGGAACCGCGCTTCGACGCGTCAGGCGCCTTCGTCGGATGGCGGGGCGTGCTGCGCAATGCCGCCGAGCCGCTCGCCGCCGGGCGCCATGCGCTGAACCTCGCCGGCGCGATGCGGGTCGCCACGCAGCCGACGCTGCTGATCGAGGCCGTCGGTCCGCGCCCGGGCTGGCGCGTCCTCTGGATCAATGCCGCCGCCTGCGCGCTGTTCGGGCGGTCGGAACGCGAGCTCCTGGCGACCGACCCCGTCGAGCTGTTCGCCCCCGGCGACGCCGACGTTGCCGAACGGGTCGGCGCCGCGCTGAGGATCGCGCAGGGCATGCGCTGCAGTCCCCGGATCCTCGACCGCTATGCGGTCACCCACGAAGTGAGCCTGCGGCTCGATCCCATCCCCGCGCTCGACGGCATGCCGCTGCTGGCGGCGCTGTCACTCGACCGGCTGCCGGCCGAAGCGGCCCATCTGCGGGCGGAGCGCGCACGCATCGACCGGATGCTCGACGCCCAGCAGACGCGCATCCGGGACCTCGAACTCGCCGCGCGCGAGCTGGAATCCTTCAGTGCGTCGGTGTCGCACGACCTGCGGGCGCCGCTGCGCGTGGTCGACGGCTTCGCCCGGCTCCTCAAGGAAGACTTCGGCCACACGTTCGACCGGGTCGCGCACGATCACGTGAACCGGATCGTCTCGGCCGCATCGCGCATGAACCGCATGATCGACGCGCTGCTGCGGCTCGCGCGCGTGTCGTCCGAGCCGATCGAGTCCGAGCGGGTCGATCTCAGCGGCCTCGCCCGACAGATCGTCGAAGAACTGCAAAGCCAGGATCCCGAGCGCTCGGCGCTGATCGAGATCGAACCGGACCTGACCGCCAGCGGCGACCGGGTGCTGCTGCGCATCCTGCTGGAGAACCTGCTGAGCAACGCCTGGAAGTACACCAGCCGCAGCCCGCGCGCCGAGATCGCCTTCCGTGCGCGGCATGAGGCCGCATGCACCGTGTTCGTCGTCTCCGACAACGGAGCGGGCTTCGACATGCGCTTTGCCGACCGGCTGTTTCGCGTGTTCCAGCGCCTGCACAGCGCGGGAGAATTCCCCGGCACCGGGGTGGGCCTCGCCACCGCCGCCCGGATCGTGCGGCGGCATGGCGGACGGATCTGGGCCGACAGCGCGCCCGGCACCGGCGCCCGCTTCCAGTTCACGCTCGACGAGGCGGGCGGCAGAACCTGAGCGCAGCGGCCGGCGCTACTCCGCGTACGCGGTGTTCAGGGAATCGATGCTGCGCACCACCTCGGCGGCGGCTTCGCCTTCCGTCCGGCCGGATTGCCTCGCCAGGGCGGCCAGGCGCTGCTCGGCCGCCCGGCGGGTGAGCCGGAAGCGCTCCATCAGGATGCCGATCGCGATCAGCCGGTGCGCAGAGGCCTCGGGCGCCACCGCGCCCTCGGCCACAGCGCGCCGCGGGGCTCCGAGTGCCGGACCCCGTACGCCGGCGGCCGGCTCCACCGGAAGCGCCCCCCCCTGTGCCGGCAGCGCGGGGGCCGACGCGCGCGACGGACTCGGCGTCGCGCCGCCCGCCCGGCCGGCCGCGCGCATCGCCAGCGCCCGTTCCACGACCGGCGCCATCCGCTCGATGTCGATGGGCTTGACCAGGTATTCGATCGCGCCGAAGTCGCGCGCCTGGCGGATGAAGGCCTCGTCGCTGAACGCCGACAGGAACATGAACGGCGTGCCCACGTAGTCGCGCAGATAGGCAGCGACGTCGAGCCCGCTCTTGCCGTCCATGCGGATGTCGAGCACGGCAAGGTCAGGCCGGTACTGGCGCGCGAGCAGGATCGCCTCGTCGCCGTTCTCGGCTTCGATCACCGAATAACCGGCCGAACGCAACGCCGCCGACAGGGTGACGAGCACCAGCCGATCGTCGTCGCAGACCAGGATCGTGGCGGCGGGGCGCTGCACGGAGGCCCGTGCGGGCACGGCGGTTTCGTTGGACGCGTCCATCCGGGGATGTTACCCCTTCGCACCCTGTCGGATCACGGGCGCGCCGATCTGAAGTTCCGCAACAACGGTGCCATCGGGCCCGTCGGTCAGGGTGAGGCGCGTGCCCCGGCGGGGCAGCAGGGCCTTGATCAGCCCCAGGCCGGACGGCGACGGCGCGAGCCGCTCGAACGCGAACCCTTCCGGCAACCGTCCCGCGTTCCGGATGCGCAGCGTCACGGTCTCGCCCGCCTGCTCCAGCTGCGCGTCGAGCAGCTGCCCGGCCACACCGTGCTTGATCGCATTGGTCCCCAGCTCGTTGACGACGAGCGCCACCGGAACGGCCTCCTGCTCCGGAATGGCCCAGGACTCCAGCGACGTGAAGGCCCCGATCGGGTACTGGATGGAGCGGCCGAAACTGCGCCCGAGATTGTCGAACACCGCACGCGCGATGCGGGCGAGGGACAGGTCGCCCTTGTCGCGCACCTGCAGGCCGTGCACCTGCGCGATCGCCTGGATCTGGCCGACGATCTCCTCGAGCTGCGCGGCAATCTCCGGACGCCGGGCGGCCGACTGCTGCAGCAGGCCGGCAACCCCCTGCAGGTTGTTCTTGATGCGGTGATGCACCTCGCGCACCAGCGTGTCGCGCTGCTGGATCGCGTCCTCGAGGCGCCGCTGGGCCAGACCGCGGATCTCGGTGACGTCCTCGGCGAGGAAGTAGAGCTCGCCGCTGCCGGCGCGTCCCGGAAACCGACGCAGCCGGACGATCCGGGGGCCGGCACCGGGCGGCTCGACGCGGACGTCGAGCTCCCGCTGTTCGGCACCTGCGTGGGTGGACAACAGGGCCTCGAGTGCGGGCCGATCGTCCGGGTCGACGTGCGTCCAGGCGCTGGCGGGACTCTGGTAGAACGCCTCGGCCGACACGCCGAGCACGCGGCCGAAGCGGGAGTTCGCATACAGCGCGCTGCCACGGTCGCCGTCGATCACGAAGACCGCCTCGTCGACCGCCTCGGCAAAGCGTCCGAACCGCTCCTGGCTCTCGGCCAGCGCGCTGAGTGCGGCCTGCTGCCCGGACATGTCGACGACGATGAGGATGGCGGCGTCCGGCCAGCGCTGCGGGTCGATCGCGCCGAGGTGGGCGAGACAGTCGACCACCAGTCCGTCGGTGCGCCGCAGCCGCACGGCCAGCGTGTGCGATCCGCTCGGCTGACCGGAAAGCAGCGACAGCAGGCTGCTGCCCGCCGCTTCGCCCGACAGCACGAAGTCGCCGAACGCACGCCCGGTCAGCGCGCCCGGCGACACGCCGAGCAGCGATTCGAGCTTGTGATTGCAGCGCACGACGCTGTCGCGGTCCAGATACGCGATCGCGACGGCCGTGTTCTCGATCAGGGTGCCGAGTTCTGCATTGGCCTGCACGAGGCGCGCATGCTGGCGCTTCAGGTCGGTGATGTCATGCAGGGTGACGATCATGCCCTGCTCGGGAAGCGCCGAGTCGATCAGGCGCAGCTGCAACGCGCAGACGACCGGCGCGCTGCCCTGCCGGCGCAGCTCCACCTCGCATCGGTAGGTGGAATCCGCCTCCAGCGCATCGGCCGCGTCGCGCACGATGCGCGCCCAGGGGACGTCGGCGTCGACCACGTCGCCGACCTCGCGCGCGACGATGTGTTCGGCGGGCAGGCCGAGCAGCGATTCGAGGCTGGCGTTGCAGCGGATCACGCGCCCGGCGACGACCATCATCACGCCGGCGGACATCGTGCGCAGCAACGCCCCCTGCTGCATCACCAAGCGCTTGAGTTCCTCCTCGAGCTGGGACTCCTGCGTGACATCGCTGATGGCGGTCAGACGCAGACGGCGACCGTCGAGGTCTTCGATCTGGGTGGAGATGCGGTCCGTGAGCAGGCGTCGCCCGTCGCGCGCGACGAGCGGAATACGCGCACGCGCCACCGCACCGGGGAACACGGCGCCTGACGACACGGCGCCTGACGACACGGTGCCTGACGACACGGTGCCTGGCGACCCGGCGCTCTGCGTTGGCCCCGCCTCCGCCGCCGGCGGCGACGCCGATGGCGACGTCGACGGGGTGTCGAACGCGCAGGGCAGTCCGTCCGGGGAGAAGCTGTCGATCCGCCCGATCAGCTCACTCGGCGTGAATCCGGACATCGCCGCGAAGGCCCGGTTCACGCGGATGATCCGGTGCTCCTCGTCGCGCATCACGAATCCGACCGGCGCCAGCTCGAACAGCTGCTCCATGCTGCGCGCCTGCTTCTCGACGCGCCGCCGCAGGTCGATCTCGTCGGTGAGATCGACGAGCGAGATCAGCACGTAGCGGCGCCCCGCGGCGTCTTCGATCTTCTGATAGTGCAGGCGGATCAGCACGATGCCGCCGTGCTTGCGCTTGAGGGGACGGTCGTGGATCATGCCGCGGTCGCCGTAGCCGTCGACCATCGTCCGCTGCATGCGGACCCGTTCGTGGACGTCGTCGGGCATGAGCATGATCGGATCGGTGCCGAGCAGCTCGTCGCGGGTGTAGCCGACGAGCGTGCAGAACGCGGCATTGACCTCGCAGTAGCGCCACTGGTCGTCCTGCAGCGTCATCGGGAGCACCGCATCGTCGAACAGCGCGGAGAACAGCTGCGCGGGCTCGAAGCTGCACTGGAGCGCGCGGTCGCGGCGCCGCACGTCGACGAGCACCCCCATGGTGAACCGCGCGCCGTCGAGGTCGATCGCGCGCATGCGGATCCGTGCCCGCACCACCTCGCCCTGGGGACCGTGCACGTCCCAGCCGCCGAGGTCGTCGTCGAGCTCGTGCCGGCGCAGACGCCCGAGCAAGGCGACGAGGCGGGGCAGTTCGTCGCGCACGAACAGCACGGCCGCGTTCCGGCCCACCACGGCATCGGGCGAGACGAGGAAGCTGCGCTGGAACTCGGTGTTGACCGACGCGACCTTCAGGTCACGGTCGATGAGGAACGCCGGCAGGGGAAGCTGCGCGAACAGCGGGTCGTAGAACGCATCGACGGCTGAAACCGGGTCACGCGTCACGACGGCCAATCGGCGGCTCCTCGCGGAATGGCAGGGAAATTGATGGGGTGGATGATGGGATTCGAACCCACGACAACCGGAATCACAATCCGGGACTCTACCACTGAGCTACATCCACCACTGTACGGCTACCACGGTACTGCTGAGACCACGAACCTGCTCTGGCCTGCCCGACAGGAATCGAACCTGTGACCCTCAGCTTAGAAGGCTGATGCTCTATCCAACTGAGCTACGGGCAGCGAATCCGTCGTGCCTCCGGGCATGGTCGGACTCTGGCGCTGCACCGCTGGGACACTGGTCGGGGCGAGAGGATTCGAACCTCCGACATCTTGCTCCCAAAGCAAGCACTCTACCAGGCTGAGCTACGCCCCGGAGGCCGCGAATTGTATCCCAGGTTTGGCGATGACCCAAACGGGCCTGCGGACATCGATCGAAGCGGTCGACCCGCGTCAGGCATTGACCGATTCCGCGATGCGCCGAGCGGTCTGCTCCGCGAGCATCTCGTCGCGGGCCTCGACCATCACCCGCAGCAGCGGCTCGGTGCCGGAAGGCCGGATCAGGATGCGGCCGTCGTTGCCCAGGCTCGACTCGGCATCGGCGCAGGCCGCCCCCAGCGCCGGATGCGCGCGCCAGTCGAAGCCTTTCTGGATCCGCACGTTGATGAGCTTCTGCGGCAGCAGCGGCAGGTCGGACGTCAGCTCGGCGAGGCTCAGGCCGCTGCGCCGTACCGCCGACAGCACCTGCAGCGCACTGATCGTGCCGTCGCCGGTGGTGTGACAGTCCAGGCACAACAGGTGCCCCGAGCTCTCTCCACCGTACAGCCACCCCTTCTGCTGCAGCATCTCGAGCACGTAACGGTCGCCGACGTTGGCACGCGCGAACTCCACGCCGCGCCGCGTCAACGCCTGCTCGAGGCCCAGGTTGCTCATCAGCGTGCCGACGGCACCGGCCACCGGCCCGCCCATCAGCCGCTCGCGCACGATCACGTACAGCAGCTCGTCACCGTTGTAGATGCGCCCGCTCGCGTCGACGACCACAAGGCGGTCTGCATCCCCGTCCACCGCGATGCCGAAGTCGGCCCGATGCTCGAGCACCGCGCGACGCAGGGCGTCGGGATGCGTGGCGCCGACGCCCTCGTTGATGTTCAGCCCGTCGGGCTGCACGCCGATCTCCTTCACCTCGGCCCCGAGCTCGTGGAACACGTGCGGCGCGGTGTGATAGGCGGCGCCATGCGCGCAGTCGACGACGATCCGCAGCCCGCGCAGATCGAGCGAGAACGGGAAGGAGCTCTTGCAGAATTCGATGTAGCGGCCGGCGGCATCCTCGATGCGACGCGCCTTGCCCAGATGGTCGGAACGCACGCAGCCCATCGGCTGCTCCAGGGCCGCTTCGATGCGCTCCTCCATCGCGTCAGGCAGCTTGTTGCCATCCGCCGAGAAGAACTTGATTCCGTTGTCGTCGTACGGATTGTGCGAGGCACTGATGACGACACCGGCCGACAGCCGCAGCGCGCGGGTCAGATAGGCCACACCGGGCGTGGGCAGCGGCCCGGACAGCAGCACGTCGATCCCTGCGGCGGCGAAGCCGGCCTCGAGGGCCGCCTCGAGCATGTAGCCGGAAATGCGGGTGTCCTTGCCGATCAGCACGCTGGAGCGGCCCGTCAGCCCCTGCTGCTGCGCCAGCACGCGGCCCGCGGCATAGCCGAGGCGCATCACGAACTGCGGGGTGATCGGGTCTTCGCCCACGCGTCCCCGAACGCCGTCGGTTCCGAAGTACTTGCGTCCCATCAGAGCATTCCTTTCATGGTTCAGTCCGCGCCCGCGGCTTCGATGCCGTCACGGACCCGCAGCGCGTCGCGCGTCTGGGCCACGTCGTGCACCCGGACGATGTGCGCCCCGCGTTCGACCGCACACAACATGGCCGCCAGACTGCCCGCCAGCCGCGCGTCGACGCTGCGTCCGGTCAGGTGCCCGATCACGGACTTGCGCGACACGCCGATCAGCACCGGCGCGCCCCCCGCCACGAGTCGGGGCAGGTCGTGCAGCAGACGCAGGTTGTCAGGCTGGGTCTTGCCGAATCCGATCCCCGGATCGAGGACGATCCGGTCCGCATCGACACCGTCGTCGACCAGGTCCTGCCGCCGACGGTAGAGCCACGCGACGACCTCCGACACCACGTCCCGATAGACGGGCGAATGCTGCATCGTGGACGGATCGCCGAGCATGTGCATCACACACAACGCCGCCCGGCTGTCGCGCACGGCATCGACCGCGCCGGGCGCCCGAAAGCCCTGAACGTCGTTGATCATGTCGGCCCCCGCCTCGAGGGCGGCCCGCATCACCTGCGGGGTACGGGTGTCGACCGAAAGCGGAAGGCCGAGCCCGTGCAAGGCGGCCACCACCGGCACGACGCGGGCGATCTCCTCGTCGACGGGCACCGCAACCGCACCGGGGCGCGTCGACTCTCCGCCGATGTCGATGATGTCGGCGCCCTCTTCGCGCATCCGGTGCCCGCGCGCGATCGCGTCGTCGATCGCGAGGAAACGCCCGCCATCGGAGAACGAATCCGGCGTGACGTTGAGGATGCCCATGACCAGCGGCCGATCGAGCGAGAGCTCGAACCGGCCGCATCGAAGAATCTTCACATCACCCCCGGATCGGGAGAACGGGCTGGCGCCCACCGGAACGGCATCGCGGGCCTCGCGGGCCCGCGCGCACGGTCTTCAGGGGTTGGCGGCCGGCGCGGCCGGCGCGCTCGGGGTGACCGGCGACGAGGCGCTGGGCGTGCCGCCGCCCGCGCTGCCGCTGCCGCCGGAACGCTCCTTGGGGGGACGGGGCGGGCGGCCGGCGACGATGTCGTCGATCTGGTCGGCGTCGATCGTCTCCCATTCGAGCAGGGCCTTGGTCATCGCCTCGACCTTGTCGCGATTGTCCTCGAGGATCTTGCGCGCGACGGCGTACTGCTCGTCAATGATGCGACGGATCTCGGCATCGACCTTGCGCATCGTCTCTTCGGACACGTTGGTCGTCTTGGTGATCGACCGGCCGAGGAACACCTCGCCTTCGTTCTCGGCGTAGACCATCGGGCCGAGCTCGTCGCTCATGCCGTAGCGCGTGACCATGTCGCGTGCGATCGAGGTCGCCCGTTCGAAGTCGTTGGACGCGCCGGTGGTCATCTGGTTCATGAAGACCTCTTCGGCGATGCGCCCGCCGAACAGCACGGCAATCGTGTTCAGCATGCGCTCGCGGTCGAGGCTGTAGCGGTCTTCGGTGGGCAGCTGCATCGTGACGCCCAGCGCACGGCCACGCGGGATCACCGTCACCTTGTGGACGGGATCGGTCTTGGGCAGCATCTTCGCGACGATGGCATGGCCGGACTCGTGGTACGCGGTGTTGCGCCGCTCCTCCTCGGGCATCACCAGCGTGTGGCGCTCCGCACCCATGATGATCTTGTCCTTGGCGCGCTCGAAGTCGATCATCTCGACCAGCCGGGCGCTGCGACGGGCGGCGAACAGCGCGGCCTCGTTCACGAGGTTGGCGAGGTCCGCGCCGGAGAACCCCGGGGTGCCGCGTGCGATCACGTCGGCGCGGACGTCCTGCCCGATGGGCACCTTGCGCATGTGCACGTTGAGGATCTGCTCGCGCCCGCGGATGTCGGGCAGCGGCACCACCACCTGGCGGTCGAAGCGTCCCGGCCGCAGCAGCGCCGGGTCGAGCACGTCGGGACGGTTGGTCGCGGCGATCACGATCACGCCCTGGCCCTGCTCGAATCCGTCCATCTCGACCAGCAGCTGGTTCAGCGTCTGCTCGCGCTCGTCGTTGCCGCCCCCGAGCCCCGCACCGCGCTGACGACCGACCGCATCGATCTCGTCGATGAACAGGATGCAGGGCGCATGCTTCTTCGCGTTCTCGAACATGTCGCGCACGCGCGCCGCGCCCACGCCCACGAACATCTCGACGAAGTCGGAGCCGGAAATCGAGAAGAACGGCACCTTGGCCTCGCCCGCGATCGCGCGCGCCAGCAGGGTCTTGCCGGTGCCGGGCGAACCGACCATCAGCACGCCGCGGGGAATGCGCCCGCCCAGCTTCTGGAACTTGGACGGATCCCGCAGGAACTCCACCAGCTCGTGCACTTCCTCCTTGGCCTCGTCGCAGCCGGCGACGTCGGCGAACGTGACCGTGTTGTTGCTCTCGTCGAGCATGCGGGCCTTCGACTTGCCGAACGAGAACGCGCCGCCCCGTCCGCCGCCCTGCATCTGGCGCATGAAGAACACCCATACGCCGATCAGCAGCAGCATCGGGAACCACGACACGAAGATGTTCAGCAGCAGCGACTGCTCTTCCTCGGGCTTGGCGTTCACCTGGACGCCGTACTTCATCAGATCGCCGACCATCCAGGGGTCGCTGGGCGAGAACACCGTGAAGGACTTGTTGTCCTTGGTGCGGGCACGCAGGGTGCGTCCGTCGATGGTGACGCTTTCGACCCGCCCTTCCCTGGCCTCGGCCATGAACTGCGAATACGGCACGTCGCCCCCGCGGGCCTGGCGACTGTCGAACTGCTTGAACACGGTGAACAGCACGAGTGCGATCACCAGCCAGACAGCCGCCTTCGAGAAGACATTGTTCACTCGGTACGCTCCTGTTTCAGCCCGCCGATTCTACGCATCTTGCGCAGGCGACGCCAGCCGAATGCACATCCTAAGTCGTTGATCCGTATGGACCTTACACATCGTGTTCGCTGCTGCCTGCACGTGACGCCTTCAGCCCGCGTCCGAGCAGGTAGGTCTCGGCCGATTTGTCGCGCGACGCCTTCGGCTTGCGGGGCGCCACCCGCACGAACTGACGCTTGAACCGCTCGACCAGCTGGCTGTAGCCGCTGCCATGGAAGCATTTCACCAGCAGCGCCCCCTCCGGCTTGAGGTGATGAGCGGCGAAATCGGCGGCCAGTTCGATCAGGTCGGACATGCGCGCCGCATCCGCCGCCCCCACGCCGGACAGATTCGGCGCCATGTCGGAGACCACCAGGTCGAGCTTCTGCCCCTCGAGCGCCGCCTCCAGACTCGCCAGCACCGCCGGGTCCCGGAAGTCGCCCTGCAGGAACTGCACGCCGGCGATCTCTTCCATCGGCAGCAGATCGAGGGCCAGGATCCGGCCGCGGATCACGCCCCCGGGACCCACCAGCCGCTCGCGCAGCACCTGGCTCCAGGCGCCCGGCGCCGATCCGAGATCGACGACCGAGATGCCCGGACGGATCAGCGCATCCTGCTGGTCGATCTCGATCAGCTTGAAGGCCGCGCGCGAACGGTAGCCCTGCCGCACGGCCTGCTTCACGTACGGATCGTTGATGTGCTGATCCAGCCACGCCTTGTTGAACTTGTTCTTCGCCATCGAACTTCGCTTTCTCCAAGCCTGAACCGTGCCCCTCGGCGCCGGTCAGGGCACGATGCGCCCGTGCGATCGCGCCGCGTCGACGCTGTCGCGGCGTACAATTCGGCGATGAACGACACCGAAGACACACTGCCCGCAGCCCCGGAACTTACGCCGTCCGAGCGCAAGGATCTCAAGGCACGGGCCCATCATCTGGATCCCGTGGTCATGGTCGGCGACGCCGGCCTGACGCCGGCCGTGGTCGCCGAGGCCGGCCGCGCGATCGCCGTCCACGAACTGATCAAGGTCCGTGTCGCAGGCGACGACCGCGACGCGCGCAGGGCGGTGATGCAGGCGCTGTGCGCGCAACTGGGCGCCGCGCCCGTGCAGATCATCGGCAAGCAGCTGATCCTCTATCGGCCTTCCAGTGCTGCAGATGCGGCCGGCCGCGGAAAAACCAAGCGCTCCGGCCCTTACGTGCCCAAGAAGGCCGAAGCCGATGCGGCCGAGCGCGGTGCCGGGCGCAGTGCCGAACGCAAGGGCGCCTCGCTCAAAGGAACCAAGGGCGCCAAGGCGCGCAAGGCCTTCGCCGAACGGGTCGCCTCGTCGCCCCGGCAACCGGCCAAACCCGCGCCGCGCGGCACGCGCGCCAGCACGGCAGCCGGCGGCGCAACGCGGCGCGCACCCGGCGCCACCGCCCGCGCCGTGCCGGGCGGCAGCCCCTCCGATCGCAGCGGCACCGCCGCCGGCGCGCGGGGCAGCGGCGCCGCCCCGTCGCGCGCGCCCGCCGCACGCACCCCGTCCAGCGCGCCGAGCGCGCGTGCACCGGCTGCGCGCGGCGCGGCACCCCGGGCTGCAGCACCCCGAGCTGCGGCTCCCCGGGCCGCGGCACCCCGCGCCATCGGCGGCCTGCGGCCGCGGAGCAGCAAGTCCAAGGGCTGAGCCCCCGGCCGCCATCTGCATGGCCGCCAGTGGCGCGGCCGCCTGCCGCAGGTGGTTCACCCGCGGGCGCCCGCGCCGGGCATCGGCGTCATTCGTACCGCACGTCGAGAAGTTCGTACTCGCGCATCCCGCCCGGTGCCTTGACCTCGGCGACGTCGCCCGGAGACTTCCCGATCAGGGCGCGCGCCAGCGGACTCGACACCGAGATCCGGCCCGACTTGATGTCGGCCTCGTCGTCGCCGACGATCTGATAGACGACCTTCTCACCGGACTCGAGATCCTCGAGTTCGACGGTGGCACCGAAGACAGCACGCCCATCGGCGTCCAGCAGCTTCGGGTCGATGATCTGCGCATTCGACAGCTTCGACTCGATCTCGGCAATCCGCCCCTCGATGAAGCCCTGCCGCTCGCGCGCGGCATCGTATTCGGCATTCTCGGACAGATCGCCCTGCGCGCGTGCCTCGGCGATCGCCGTGATCACCGCGGGGCGCTCGATCGATTTCAGACGCTGCAGTTCTTCCTTGAGCAACTGGGCTCCGCGCTGCGTCAGGGGGATGGCCATGCGTTCACTCCGATTCGTTCCGGGTCACCCCGGCGGAGGTCGGGCGCGCCATGACGGCGGCCGGACCTCCGATGGTCCGATTGTCAGTTCCTGCGATCGACGGCGCCGCGCCGCTCAGGCGGCGGCGAGACCGGCGTGCAGTTCCTGCAGGCTGTAGACGTCCAGGCCGCGCAGGTGCTTCATGCCTTCGACCGCGGCGCGGGCGCCGGCGATCGTCGTGTAGTACGTGACCCGCTGCGCCAGCGCCGTGGTCCGGATCGAGCGCGAATCGGCGATCGCGCCGCGCCGCTCCTCGACCGTGTTGATCACCAGCTGGATGTCGCCGTTCTTCATCATGTCGACGACGTTGGGTCGGCCTTCCTGCACCTTGCTGACCGACGTCACCGGCACGCCCGCCGCGGCGATCGCCGCCGCCGTGCCCTTGGTGGCGATCACCCGGAATCCGAACGCGTGCAGCGCGCGGGCCAGCGGCACCATGCGCGGCTTGTCGGCGTTCTTCACCGAGATGAACACGCCGCCCTCGGTCGGCAGCTTCACGCCCGCCGCCAGCTGCGACTTCACGAAGGCCTCGCCGAACGAGTAGCCCACGCCCATCACCTCGCCGGTGGATTTCATCTCGGGACCGAGGATCGTGTCGACGCCAGGGAACTTCACGAACGGGAACACCGCTTCCTTCACCGAGAAGTACTTCGGGGTCACTTCGGCGCCGATGCCCTGCTGGGCCAGCGTGCGCCCGGCCATGCAGCGCGCCGCGATCTTCGCCAGCTGCAGTCCGGTCGCCTTGGACACGTACGGGACGGTGCGCGACGCGCGCGGATTGACCTCCAGCACGTAGACCGTGCCACCGTCGACCTGGGCGCCCTCCGCGGGCACGGCGGCAGACGGGTCCTGCTGGATCGCGAACTGCACGTTCATCAGGCCGACGACCTTCAGCGCGCGCGCCATCAGCTCGGTCTGGCGCTTCAGTTCGGCCACCAGCCCTTCGGACAGCGAGTACGGCGGCAGCGAACAGGCCGAATCACCGGAGTGGACGCCGGCCTGCTCGATGTGTTCCATCACGCCGCCGATGAACACGCGCTCGCCGTCGCACAGGCAGTCGACGTCGACCTCGATCGCGTCGTTCAGGAAACGGTCGAGCAGCACCGGGCTGTCGTTGCTGACCTTCACCGCCTCGCGCATGTAGCGCTCGAGATCCTTCTGCTCGTGCACGATCTCCATCGCGCGGCCGCCCAGCACGTAACTGGGACGGACCACCAGCGGATAGCCGATCTCCTGGGCCATCGCGATCGCTTCGGATTCGGTGCGGGCGGTGCGATTGGGCGGCTGGCGCAGGTTCAGCTTGACCAGCAGCTTCTGAAAGCGCTCGCGGTCCTCGGCGATGTCGATCGACTCCGGCGAGGTGCCGATGATCGGCACGCCGTTGGCCTCCAGCGCCTTGGCCAGCTTCAGCGGGGTCTGCCCGCCGTACTGCACGATCACGCCGACCGGCTTCTCGAGATCGACGATCTCGAGCACGTCCTCCAGCGTCAGCGGCTCGAAGTACAGGCGATCCGAGGTGTCGTAGTCGGTCGACACGGTCTCGGGGTTGCAGTTGACCATGATGGTCTCGAACCCGTCCTCGCGCAGGGCGAACGCCGCGTGCACGCAGCAGTAGTCGAATTCGATGCCCTGCCCGATCCGGTTCGGACCGCCCCCCAGCACCATGATCTTGCGCCGGTCGGACGGCGCCGCTTCGCACTCGTCCTCGTAGGTGGAGTACAGGTAGGCCGTGGCCGTGGCGAACTCGGCCGCACAGGTGTCGACGCGCTTGTACACCGGGCGCACGCCCAGCTCGCGGCGCAGCTTGCGCACCTCGCCTTCGGTGCTGTCGAGCAGCCACGCCAGGCGCCGGTCCGAGAACCCCTTCTTCTTGAGGAACAGCAGCGTGGCGCGGTCGATGTCGGCCAGGGTGCGCTTCTCCAGCGCGAGCTCGAGGTCGACGATCTCCTTGATCTGCACCAGGAACCAGGGGTCGATCTTCGTGAGCTCGAACACCTCGTCGATGGTGAAGCCCTGCGCGAACGCATCGCCCACGTACCAGATCCGCTCCGGACCGGGCTCGCCGAGCTCTTCCTCGAGGGTCTCGCGGTCCTTGGTCTTCTCGTTCAAGCCGTCGACGCCCACCTCGAGCCCGCGCAGCGCCTTCTGGAAGGACTCCTGGAAGGTGCGACCGATCGCCATCACCTCGCCCACCGACTTCATCTGCGTGGTGAGGTGGGCGTCGGCCTGCGGGAACTTCTCGAACGCAAACCGCGGGATCTTGGTGACGACGTAGTCGATCGTGGGCTCGAACGACGCCGGCGTGGCGCCCCCGGTGATCTCGTTGCGCAGCTCGTCGAGCGTGTAGCCGACGGCCAGCTTGGCCGCGATCTTGGCGATCGGGAAGCCGGTGGCCTTCGAGGCCAGTGCCGACGAGCGCGACACGCGCGGGTTCATCTCGATCACGATCATGCGCCCGTCACGCGGGTTGATCGCGAACTGCACGTTGCTGCCGCCGGTGTCGACGCCGATCTCGCGCAGGATCGCGATCGACGCGTTGCGCATCAGCTGGTATTCCTTGTCGGTCAGCGTCTGCGCCGGCGCGACCGTGATCGAGTCGCCGGTGTGGATGCCCATCGGATCGAGGTTCTCGATGGAGCACACGATGATGCAGTTGTCGGCGCGATCGCGCACGACCTCCATCTCGAACTCCTTCCACCCGATCAGCGACTCCTCGATCAGCAGCTCGCGCGTGGGCGAGGCCTCGAGTCCGCGCTTGCAGATCGTCTCGAACTCCTCGGCGTTGTAGGCGATGCCGCCGCCGGTGCCGCCCAGCGTGAAGCTCGGACGGATGATCACCGGGAAACCGACGGTGCGCTGCACGGCCCAGGCCTCGTCGAGCGAGTGCGCGATGCCGGAGCGGGCCGAGCCCAGCCCGATCTTCGTCATCGCCTCCTTGAACTTGGAGCGGTCCTCGGCCTTGTCGATCGCCTCGGGCGAAGCGCCGATCAGCTCGACGTCGTACTTGTCGAGCACGCCGTGGCGATGCAGGTCGAGCGCGCAGTTCAGCGCGGTCTGGCCGCCCATCGTCGGCAGGATCGCGTCGGGACGCTCCTTGGCGATGATGCTCTCGACGACCTGCCAGGTGATCGGCTCGATGTAGGTGACGTCGGCCGTCTCCGGGTCGGTCATGATCGTCGCCGGATTGCTGTTGACCAGCACGACCCTGAAGCCCTCCTCGCGCAACGCCTTGCAGGCCTGCGCGCCGGAGTAGTCGAACTCGCAGGCCTGACCGATGACGATCGGGCCGGCGCCGATGATGAGGATGCTCTTGATGTCGGTGCGCTTAGGCATTCTTGTTGTTCTCCATCAGCTTCACGAACCGGTCGAACAGATAGACGATGTCGTGCGGCCCGGGACTGGCCTCGGGATGCCCCTGGAAGCAGAACGCGGGCTTGTCGGTGCGCATCAGCCCCTGCACCGAGTCGTCGAACAGGGACACGTGGGTGACACGCATGTTGGCCGGCAGGCTGGAAGGGTCGACGGCGAACCCGTGGTTCTGGCTGGTGATCAGCACCTGTCCGGTGTCGAGATCCTTCACCGGGTGGTTGGCGCCGTGGTGGCCGAACTTCATCTTCATGGTGCGGGCACCGGACGCCAGCCCCATGATCTGGTGGCCCAGACAGATGCCGAAGGTCGGGATGCCGCGTTCGATCAGTTCGCGCGTCGCGGCGATCGCATAGTCGCAGGGCTCGGGATCGCCCGGGCCGTTCGACAGGAAGATGCCATCCGGGTTCAGGGCGAGCGCGTCGGCCGCACTGGCCTGCGCCGGCAGCACGGTGACCGCGCAGCCGCGGTCGGCGAGCAGGCGCAGGATGTTGCGCTTGACGCCGAAGTCGAAGGCCACGACCCGGAAGCGCCGTTCGGACTGGGGACGGTATCCGGACTCGAGCGCCCAGACACCCTCGCTCCAGTCGTAGGGCCTGTCGACGCTGACCACCTTGGCGAGATCCATGCCGGCGAGCCCCGGGAACCCCTGCGCAGCGGCGATCGCCGCCTGTTCGTCGAGCCGTTCGCCCGGCGCCGAGCCCGCCAGCAGGCAGCCGCCCTGCGCACCCTTCTCGCGCAGGATGCGCGTCAGCTTGCGCGTGTCGATGCCGGCGATGCCGGGAATGCCCTCACGCACCAGGTAGTCGGACAGCCCGCTCTGCGCACGCCAGTTCGACGCCCGCGCCGGCAGGTCCTTGATCACCAGGCCGGCGGCATGGATGCGCGTGGATTCGGCGTCCTCGGCGTTGACCCCGTAGTTGCCGATGTGCGGATAGGTGAGCGTGACGATCTGCCGGCAGTAGCTGGGATCGGTGAGGATCTCCTGGTACCCGGTGATCGCGGTGTTGAACACGACCTCGCCCACGGTGCGGGTGGGCGCGCCGATCGAGACGCCGCGAAACACGGTGCCGTCGGCCAGCGCCAGCAGCGCGGGGACGGACTCGGGGATAAGACCCGCTCCGGCGGTGCGGGCGGGGTCGTTCTGAAGTTCGGGTGGCAACGGCAGCTCCTGCAGCGGATTCACCGGAGCACCCCTGACCGAATCGCTCCGCGGCATCCGGCGATCGTCGCGGATACCGGGCCCATGCGGGCCCGCCGGAGGGCATCACGCGGGGGGCGACAGCGGCCGCACGCGCGCGCATTCGGAAGGATTTTTGAGTGGGGCTGGCGCTAGCCGGTGGGATTCGGGTAAACCTGCGGATTATAGCATTTGCTGCGCTGCGACCTGCCCGTGCGCCCCCGCCCGCCGTACGGGATGCGGCCACCTTCGCTGCGGCGGACCGGCGTGCACGCGATGGTCCGGCGTGCGCGCGCGACGCGCCCCGCCGCTACACTCGCCACACCAACCAACAGGAGGAGGAGCCGCCATGCCACGTCTGTCGAAACTCTCGCGCTCGGTCGCCGGCAAGGTCGTGATCGTCACCGGCGCAGCCAGCGGCATGGGCCGCGCCACCGCCCAGCTGTTCGCCGACGAGGGCGCACGCGTCGCCGTCACCGACGTCGCCGACGTGGCACCGGTGGTCGACGCCATCAGCGCCGCCGGCGGCACGGCCCATGGCTGGCGGCTCGACGTGGCCGACCCGGCCGACATCACGCGCGTGGTCGGCGAGGTGGCGGCGAAGTTCGGCGGCATCGACGCGCTGGTCAACAACGCCGGCATCTCCG